>UMGH01019515.1_pt1 | contig 25799 bp, 22 predicted proteins | sample 1965231 | NCBI WGS metagenome assembly UMGH01 (sample SAMEA4836068, study PRJEB28245) | human gut metagenome | biome: gut microbiome; material: fecal sample | place: Denmark | collected 2008 | reverse complement strand
ATGGTCCGTACCATTAAGTACTTCGCTGAGAACTGCTGATCTCGTAGCTGCGATAAAAATTGAATGATTTGTCGACTGGAGTTTGTCTTGCTCAACTACGAACAAGCCTGATCTGGTACGACAACCATTTTAGAGATTTTTGCACCCTTTCTTTTGTGGTTCTTCCATGAGAGAAAGGGTGTTTTTTATGTGTTTGAAAGATCTCCGCGATGAATTTCTGTATTATGTTACTGTTCGACACCGGGATGCGCTGCAATGAGATGATCCTAATGGAGCCGGAAGATATCAAACCGGACTATATTCTGGTCAAGCAATGACGCAAGAAATTATTTTGCTTGTCTTATATATAGAACATAGAATATGCTATAATGTCTTATATGATAGACAAAATGAGCAGTGGGAGAAACTACTACAAACAACGATCTGCTGAAGAAAATTGCTGCAACCGTGACCGAACCGCACCACCATATCATCGTGACCTACGAGGAAGATTCTGACATTGAGGTAGACGGTGTTGCAATCTCGGTCGTTCCTCTGGTTGATTTTTTACTGACAACGTGAGATTCCTGCGACCACAACCGTATGAACCACATGATTCATGAAGCAAAACCCCGGTGGTGCGGATCACCAGCATCCGGGGAGGAGTTAAAAAGCTGGTAAGGGACACTGACCCGGTAGAATGAGATAGTTGTTCCATCTCCCCAGACCGAATTAGAATCTAGCAGCAAAAGGCCTCTGCCTTTCACAGAAATGTGATGGACAGGGGCCTTTTAGCGTAAAAAAAAAAAAAAAAAGCCTGACCCATGCAAAAGAGCACAAATCAGGCTGACAATGGATATGAAATTCTAAAATTCACTTAGAAAAGAGAGTACGCGTTGCAGGGAAAGTCGAGCAGATCGTTCGGTGAGCTATTGGTTCTCTTGCTCCAGTTCATCGAACAGCGCACAGGAAAAGAACTGACCAAGCGTGATATCAAGACCATCACAAAGCTTTTTAATGGTGGCGATGGACACACGCTGACGGGATGGGTCAAGCATACTATATACCGTAGATGGTGTTACACCGGCACGGGTCGCCAACTCGTTGGGGCGTATCCTACGCTGGTCGCAGAGTTGTTCAAAGCGTTTGGCAACGGCATCTTTTACAGTCATGATGAAGTTCACCTCAACATGATAGTACAGAAGTTCGTGCGGTTTTACGTACGCAGTTGCGTATATCGTGAAAGTATTTTATGTTGTAGAGAATATGTGGCTGCGTAACGACAAAGAATATATTTAACAAAAATGTATCCTCCACATGGAAAATGGAGGGCTATGGGCAAAATATGGCGCTATTCTATCAGATTTTGCGCCTTCCTGCCCCTCATAGACACCTGATGGGAAAATATCCGGTTCATCTCCCGGCGCTTTCGAGTCAGGTCAGAGTGTACATAGCGCTGCAAGGTGATGTTGGCGCTGGCATGTCCCAACAGCTCGCTAAGGGTCTTTACATCGCACCCCGCCTGCAGACAGGTCGTTGCAAAGGTGTGGCGTAGCGCGTGCGGGCGTACTTGCCGGACGGTCGCCTGCTTCAGATACACCTTAATGCTTTTCCGATAGCAACGGGGTTCGGTGGGTTTAGATTCACTGCCGGACAGGAACCATGCGGCATTGCTGGCGCTTCCGCGCAGCTTTTTCAGCATAATAAGCAGTTGTTTCGGGATTGGAATTTCCCGGCGGGAGGTGCGGGTTTTGGGTGTCTGGATGACCACCTTTGTATGGCCGTTTCCACAGGAAATTCTGCAGACCGTCCGATTGATATTCAGCGTGCCGAGTTTCAGGTCAAAATCGCCCCATTGCAGGCCGCAGATCTCACCAATTCGAAGCCCCAATTCCAGCCCCAGTAGTAAGCCGATTTTGCGAGGCGTGGGGTTCGCCTGTACATATTGATGAAGTCGCTGCTGTTCCGCCGGGGAGAGAGGCGCAGAAATTTTGTCGATGGCTTTTGGCAGCGCAACTTCCAGCTCCATTGGACGAATCAAACGTAAATGAGCGGCATATTTGCAGATACGTCGCAGCATCGAGAGGCATTCCCGGGCAGAGGAGTTTCCCAGTGGCTTGTGTGCCGCATCTGTGGGCGTGATGATTTGCTGCATGGCCTGTTCCAGAAAGCTTTCCTCAAGGGATGCAACGGGCACTTTGCTCAAAACCGGAAGAAGATACTTGTGCAGTGTGTACGAATAATGCGCATAGGTGGATTCTTTTACAGCATTCCGATGGGAGCACAGCCATACCTCGGACAGTACTTCAAAGGTCAGGTCGGTTTGATTCAGGTTGTAGAACCCCGCCTCCGCTTTTCTCTGGATTAGTACCCGTTTGACCTCCGCATAGGCCGTTCCGTAAACGTAACCCCACTGGATCTTCCCCTCCGGTGTGCGCGCCTTGATGTACCTGCCTTCCCACCGACCGTCCTTACGCTTGCGAATGTTTTCTCCCCGTCGCGCCATCGCTGTTTCCTCCTGCTGTTTAGACCCTCATCTGACCCCTTATTTTCTCAATCTTCGTTTACAGCTGGAATTATTATACAGAACTGGGCATGACACAAAAACAATCCGGCCTTCGCGATGTTTTTTCAGGGTCAAATGTGATACATTTATGATGATTTCTATTGAATCCCAGATATAACCATGATAAAATAAGATGAGATTATAGACAACGATGTCAAAGGAACGGTATCCTCCATTTTCCATGTGGAGGATCCTCCTTTATTGCGGAAAGGGGTGAACAAGGTGGCACTGCGTCTGTTCGAGCACAACGAGAAAGCATATCATGCGGCGGTCCGGATGATGGAGCAGTATGGCAAGGCCGCCATTGTTCATCCCACTGGCACCGGAAAAAGCTATATTGCATTCAAACTGATCGAGGATAACCCGGAGAAGGTCGTGCTTTGGCTTTCTCCCAGTGAATATATCTTCAAGACCCAGCTGGAAAGCCTGAAAAGGAACGACCCGGATTTTCCGTTGGCAAACGTTCACTTTTATACCTACGCCAAGCTGATGTGCTGTACGCAGGCACAGCTGGACGAAATAGCGGCACAGAAGCCTGCCTATATTATACTCGATGAATTCCACCGTGCCGGTGCGGAATGTTGGGGCGAAAGCACGGTGGCTTTGTTAAAGTTATGCCCGGAGGCAAAACTGCTGGGGCTGACGGCGACAAATGTCCGGTATCTGGATAATAACCGTGACATGGCCGAAGAGCTTTTTGATGGCCGTGTTGCGAGCGATATGACCCTTGGCGAAGCAATCGTCAGGGGTATTTTGCCTACTCCGAACTATGTGACCACCGTCTATCAGTACCAGAAAGACTTGGCACGTTATCAGACAAGAGTGGATAATCTGCGTTCTGCTGGGATTCAGGACGTAAATCAAAAATATCTGGATGCCCTGCGCCGCGCCTTGGAACAAGCAGATGGATTAGACAAGGTTTTTGAACATCATATCACGAATAAGTCTGGAAAGTACATCGTGTTCTGCGCCAACAAGGAGCACATGGACGAAATGATCTCTCATGTGCCGGAGTGGTTTGCAAAGGTGAATGCGGAAGTGGCGGTCTACGAAGCCTACTCGGATGACCCCGGTACAGACAAGGCTTTTGCCGACTTCAAGGCCGATGAAAGTGACCGCCTGAAGCTGCTGTTCTGCATCGACATGCTCAACGAAGGAGTTCATGTAGAAGGTATTTCAGGTGTCATCCTGTTCCGGCCCACCATTTCACCCATCATCTACAAGCAGCAGATTGGCCGCGCTTTGACCGCTGGGGAAAATTATACACCGCTTATCCTCGATGTAGTCAACAACTTCGAGGGTCTGTGCAGCATTGCGGGGTTACAGGGCGAGATGCAGGAGGCAATCTACCGCCTGAATGCCAACGGTGAGGGCGATAGGATCATCACCGAGCGATTTGAGGTCATCGAACAGGTGCATGACTGCCGGGTACTGTTTGAGCAGCTGCAGGCAAGCCTTTCTTCCAGTTGGAATCATTATTTTTCGGAAGCAAGCATTTACTATGCGGAGCATGGCGACCTGAATATTCCAAAGCGTTATACTACGCCGGCTGGATTGAGTCTTGGCGAGTGGCTGACGACCCAGCGCCGTGTTCGTGCGGGACAGATTCCGGGGAACTTGACCGAACAGCAAATCGCACGGCTGGACAGCATCGGGATGGAGTGGGGCAACCGCAACGATGCCGCATGGGAACGTGGTCTGGAAGAAGCGAGAAAATTTCTGGAACAGTTTGGGAATTTGCAGGTTCCGGCGAAATACAAAACGCAAGATGACTATCCTCTGGGAAAGTGGATCAACAATGCGCGGAAACGCCGAAACGATGGAAAGCTGACGGAAGAGCGCATTCGACAACTGGATCAGTTGGGAATGACATGGAGCGTATTTGATGCCAAATGGGAACAGGGATATGCACTTGCGGCAGTCTATGCGCAGGAGTATGGAAATCTGGATGTTCCACGAGATTATAAAACAGCAGATGGAAAAACGCTTGGTCGCTGGATTCAAAATCAAGAACTAGCCTATGAGCAGAAAAAGTTGTCTGCGGATCAGATCAAACGACTGGAAACCATAGGAATGCAGTGGGGCAGTCGCTATGACCGACAGTGGAATGAGGTTTATCAGGCAGCGAAACGATATTTTGAGGCAAATGGAAACCTTGACATTCCGGTGGCATATATTTCGCCGGAGGGCTATGCCCTTGGAAAATGGGTGCGGCGGCAGCAGTATGCATATCGGAATCCGGAGAAGAGCAATGCAATTTTATCACAAGAGCGCATTGAGTTGCTGGATGCCGTTGGAATGCAGTGGGAGAAACCGGACTCGTGGCAGCACCGGTACGAACTGGCGCAGGAATATAAAAAGCAATATGGAAATCTGGAGATTCCGGCGAAATATAAGACTGCGGATGGCATTTGGCTGAGCCGATGGGTGTACAACCAAAAACGGCTGCTGCAAAGCGGGTCGGAAAAGTTAAGCGAAGAGCAAAAGAAAAAGCTAAAGGAGTTATTGGGGTATTATGTCAAAATTTCAGCATGATGTGATGTTGAAGATCGTAAAAATCATCGATTTGGTAATGATTACAATTCCGTTTGCACTTTGTTGGGAGCTGTATTATTCGTATCAGGTCTATGCAAAGTTTGGTTGGAAGGGCAACTGGGCCATGATCGGTCTGTTTGCGGTGTTGTTCTTTCTGTTGGGTAAAGTCTACGATGCGTTCTGGATGTCTTTGCAGCGCATCTCAGAGCTGATCTACGGACAGGTACTGGCGGCAATGGCGACGGATGGCATTCTGTACATTGTCATCTGCCTGATGGCCCGGCGGCTCTGCAATCTTCTGCCGGGCATCGCAGCGATTGCCGGACAGGTCATGATGGCAACCCTGTGGGCAAGATGCGCCCATACCTGGTATTTCCGGACTTTTCCGCCTCAGCCCACCGCAGTGGTCTACGATGTCCGGCATGGACTGGAAAAGCTCATCAATGAGTACGGTCTTTCAAAAAAATACGATGTCAAGATGACTTTGAACGTTGAGGAATGCCTGAACGACCTGAGCCTGCTGGATGGAATGCAGAGCGTGTTCATCAGCGGTGTCCACAGCCATGAGCGCAATATCATCCTGAAATACTGCGTAGGGCAGGGCATCAATGTGTTCGTGATTCCTCGTGTGGGCGATGTGATCATGAGCGGTTCACAGCCGATGCACATGTTCCATCTGCCCATGCTGCGTGTGGGTCGCTATATGGCAAGCCCGGAATTTCTCTTTGTGAAACGGGCAATGGACATTGTGATCTCACTGGCAGCACTGGTTATCCTGAGTCCGGTGTTTCTGATTACGGCTATTGCAGTCAAATCCGATGGTGGTCCTGCTTTTTACAAGCAGGTTCGCCTGACCAAAGACGGCAAGCAGTTTGAAATCCTGAAATTCCGCTCCATGCGTGTGGATGCCGAAAAAGATGGTGTGGCGCGTCTTTCCACTGGTGACAAAGATGATCGTATCACGAAGGTCGGCCATATCATCCGCGCCTGCCGTCTGGACGAGCTGCCCCAGCTTCTCAATATCTTGAAGGGTGATTTGTCTATTGTAGGCCCTCGTCCGGAGCGCCCGGAAATCGCCGCCCAGTATTGTGAGGAGATGCCGGAGTTTGCGCTGCGCTTGCAGGCTAAGGCTGGTCTGACCGGTTATGCGCAGGTGTACGGCAAGTACAATACTACCCCCTACGATAAGCTGCAGATGGATCTGATGTACATCGCCCATCCCAGCTTGATCGAGGATCTGAAAATCATGCTGGCAACGGTGAAGATTTTGTTTATGCCGGAGAGCACGGAAGGTGTGGCAGAAGGTGCGACCACGGCGATGGGGCAGGAAGAGTATGAGGAGAGCAATAAATGAAAAAAGCAGTCATGTTGATCAATGATACGACCTATGCATTTAATTTGCGTGGTGCCGTTATCGAGAAGTTGATTGATGAAGATTTTGAAGTGGTAATTGTCGGCCAATTATTAAAGTACCAGGATAAGTTAAAGGCACTGGGTGCCAAGTTGATTGGCGTTGAAACCGGCCGTCATGGCACTAATCCAATCTCTGATTTGCAGTTGATGCATACTTACAAGAGAATTTTGAAAGCTGAAAAGCCTGATGTTGTCCTTACATATAATATCAAGCCGAACGTGTATGGTGGTATGGCATGTCAGCAATTAAAAATTCCGTATCTTCCGAATGTAACCGGCCTCGGTACCCCGGTGGAAAATCCAGGCCCTTTGCAGGCACTGACGACCCGGCTTTACAAGATGGGCGTGGCCGGTGCAAGCTGCATCTTTTTCCAGAACGGCGAAAATCAGCGTTTCTTTGAAACCCATAAGATGATGCCGAAGCATGCGAAGATCCGGTTGCTGCCGGGGTCCGGCGTAGATCTGGAGAGCCATCCAGCGTTTCCGTATCCAGACGGCGAGGCAGTGCACTTCCAGTTTACATCCCGAATCTTGAAGGAGAAGGGCATCGACCTATATCTCGCTGCGGCCAAACGGATCCATGCAGAGTACCCCAACACGGTGTTCCATATCTGCGGCGGTTGTGACGATCCTGCCTATGAAGAGATCTTGAAGCAGGCACAGGAGGCTGGAGATGTGGTCTATCATGGCCAGCAGAAGGATATGATTCCATTCCTGAAACAGGCGAGCTGCATCGTGCATCCGTCCTACTATCCAGAGGGAATGAGCAACGTGCTCTTGGAGGGTGCGGCCAGTGCCCGACCCATCATTGCCACAGACCGTGCAGGCTGCCGGGAAACAGTGGAAGATGGAGTGACCGGATTCCTGATTCCCATTCAGGATGAGGAAGCTCTAGTCCATGCGCTGGAACGGTTTATGCAGATGACGCCAGAGCAGCGGAAAGCCATGGGTCTGGCCGGTCGTGTAAAGATGGAACGGGAGTTCGACCGAAAGATCGTGGTGAAAGCGTATTTGGAAGAGATTCAAGCGTTGGAGGGAAACGATGAATAAATACATCAAGGCGGTGTTTTGTGTTCCGCTTGCAGGAATCAAGTATGCCATCCTGAAGATTAGGAATGGTGGACGATTCCATGCTGCCTTTCCGGCAATTATGTCGCCGATGACCGAGGTCACCGTAGATGGAAAATCCGAACTGCGCATTGCGAAAAAGTTAAAAATGCATAATGGCGCAAAGATCCGCGTTCGTAAAGGCGGAAAACTGGAAATTGGCAAAAACTTTGGAATGAGCAATGGCTGTGTTGTTACTGCCTACGACCATATTAAAATCGGTGACAATGTGATGCTTGGACCCAATGTTCTGATTTATGATCAAGATCATGATTATCAGGCCGAGGGTGGTGTTGCAGCTATGAAATTCAAAACTGCACCGATTACGATTGGTAACAATGTCTGGATCGGTGCCAATACTCTGATTCTCCGGGGAACAACGATTGGGGATAATACTGTCGTCGGGGGAGGGACAGTCATCAAAGGGGACTTCCCGGCAAACAGCGTGATTATTCAAAAAAGGACAACGGAGGTTCGGCAGCAGCATAATGGAATCAATTAGAGTATTACATAATATCGCAAGTCTTCACTTTGGCGGGTCACAGGCTTTTGTGACGAATATTTATAACAACATTGACAGAGAAAAGGTTCAATTTGATTTTATTGTTACGCCAGAGGAAAGGAAAGATTTATACAGTCAGGTGGAACAAATGGGAGGACGAATTTTTGTCTGCCCAAAGTATACTGGGAAAAACCATTTTGCATACTGTAAGTGGTGGGATGATTTCTTTACGGAACATCCGGAATATCATGTGATTCATGGACATGTGCGGAGTACGGCATCTATCTATCTGAAAATTGCAAAAAAGCATGGACTGGTAACAATTGCACACAGCCATAGCACCTCAAACGGAAGTGGCATTTCTGCTATCGTGAAGGATATGTTGCGACTTCCAATTCGGCATACAGCGGATTATTTGTTTGCTTGTTCCGACAAAGCAGGCAAATGGTTGTATGGAGAAAAGGCTACGGAACAGCCGAATTACCGGATGATTCCAAATGGCGTAGATTTGAGGCGCTTTGCGTTTTGTGAGGAAAAGCGGCAGCAGATGCGTCAGGATCTTGGAATTGCCGAAGATACTTTTGTTCTGGGACACATCGGGCGGTTCACAGTTCCCAAGAATCATCAATTTTTGGTGGAGTTGTTCGCAGAGTACCACGAAGAGAACCCCAATAGCAAATTGCTTTTGGTTGGCGATGGCGAGTTGTTCGAAACGGTGCAGCAGCAATGCACGCAGCTTGGAATCAGCGATTCGGTTATTATGGTCGGCAGTAAAACCAACACCGAGGATTATTACCAAGTCATGGACGTATTTGTGTTTCCATCCTTGTGGGAGGGACTTCCGGTTTCTGTAGTAGAGGCTCAGGCAAACGGTCTTCACTGCCTCCTTTCTGATGTGATAACGCACGATGTTGACTTGACAGACCAAGTGAAGTATCTTGCATTGGCTAATAAAAAGGTATGGCTTTGTGAGGTTGCGAATCTTCAGAGAAAACATCGAATTGCTGCCACAGCAGAGAATATGGCGAAGCTGCAACCGTTTGATGCAACAGTGGTTGCAAAGCAACTTCAAAGTTTTTATCTGGAACAGGATGAAAGGGCAAGAAAATGAGTCAATATATATTGCGCCTGGACGATGCCTCCGATTATATGGATGTAAAAAAGTGGCAGCGGATGGAGGAACTTTTAGACCAGTATGGAATTAAGCCGTTGGTCGGAGTTATTCCGGACAATCGGGATTCATCTCTTACCGATACGTATGAACAAGACCCTGAATTCTGGGATAAGACTGCACGCTGGAAAGAAAAAGGCTGGGAGCTGGCACTTCATGGTTGCTATCACAAGTACACGACCAAGGAAGGTGGCATCAACCCGGTAAACCAAAGAAGTGAATTTGCCGGTGTCCCACTGGACACGCAGAAAGAAATGATTCGGCACGGTGTTGATGTTTTGAAAGGCCATGATATTGAGCCGAAAGTGTTTTTTGCTCCTTCACATACATTTGATGAAAATACACTGGTGGCTTTGAAGGAAGAATCCGATATTCGAATCATCAGCGATACTATTGCAAATGATGTGTATTTTGAAAACAACTTCTATTTTATTCCGCAACAGTCTGGGCGGGTAAGAAAGCTACCGTTTAAAGTGGTGACGTTTTGCTATCATCCCAATATGATGAAAGATGATGATTTTGATGTTCTTGAACGGTTTCTCAAAAAAAACGCCGAGAGTTTTAGAATATCGATTACTGTAGGCAAAAAAAGAGGGCGGAATCTGTTGGACAGGGCTTTACGGGAACTGTATTTCCTGAGAAGATGACACATAGCTTGTCAGATGGAGCTTATTATGGATATGGACAAAAACAAAATAGATTGCATACACGTTGCCGTGATTGGAGGGGCTCATCATAATACACTCGGCGTGATTCGATCTTTAGGTGAGCAGGGTATCAAAAAAGAAAATATACATGTGCTCCTAATCGGAGACCATATTACAAATAGAAACATTATTTCTACCAGTAAATACGTGTTAGCACGGAATGTCAGTCACAATGAGTCTTGCGAAAAAATAGTCATGTGGTTAAGAAAACTGGCGGAGGATGGAAAAAAAAGGGTGGTTGTGTGCTGCTCTGATGGAGCCTCTGAGGTAGTAATATCAAATAAGCAAGAGCTATCGGACAACTTTTATTTACCATCGAGTAAAATTGACATTAGTCAGTTAATGGAAAAAAATGTGCAAGATGCAGTTGCAATAAGTTGTGGACTTCATGTTCCTCAAAGCACCGTTATTACACAGGGAAACGATTTTAAATGGAATCGGTTTCCGTGTATAACAAAGCCCTTAAAAAGCGTTATTGGTGCGGGGAAATGCGATATTTGCATTGCGTCTTCTTATAGTGAATTGGAATCCATACTTGGGAAAATTGAAGCCAAAGAAGTTCAAATTCAGGAGTTCATTTTAAAGAAAATGGAATTCCAGTTGATTGGATGCTCCCTAGATGGTGGAGAGACGATTATTATCCCCGGGTACACGAGGATTTTGCGGCAGCCACGCAATACAAACACGGGTTATCTAGAGTATTCGCCGATTGAAGGTCTTGATTATGATTCAGAAGCAGTTCATGAATTCATAAGAAAGATAGGTTATAGCGGCTTATTTAGTGTTGAGTTCATCCGTGATGAAAATAATAAGGATTATTTTCTTGAAATTAATATGCGCAACGATGGAAACGCCTACTGTGTAAAGAGTGCTGGCGTAAACCTTCCGTTTATATGGTGCTACTATTCGGTGTTTGGGCAACTACCGAATTTGCCAATGACTTTTAGCAACTCAATTCGATTTATTCCGGATTTTAATGACTTAAAGGTCGCACTGTCACAAAAAAAGACCTTGGAGTGGTTTGCTGATTTTGCTAAAGCTGATTCGCATTCTATTTTCAATTCAAAGGATATTGGACCTTTTTTTGTCGAAATCGAGAATCAAATAAAGAGACATATTTAACAATTTGATTGTAAAAAATATACGAATATTCACAAGAGAGAACAGACATGAGTAAGATTGTATTTTATGTAAATGCTATAAATGGCGGCGGCGCAGAGCGTGTCATGGTGAACTTGGCAAAATATTTTTCTGAAAATGGATACGACACTACTTTGGTCACGTCTTTCCGGGATACATGGGAGTATCCGCTTGCGGCGACTGTAAGACGGCTTACGCTGGAAGAAGTGGAAATCAAGCAATCCAGAATAAAAAGAAATTTTAGCAGAATCAAGAAATTGAGAGATTTATGCAAATCTGAGAAGCCCGACATACTTGTTTCATTTATGGAAGAGCCGAATTTTCGTGCAATATTGGCGACAAGAGGATTGCCTGTAAAAACACTGGTTTCTGTTCGGAATGATCCTAACAAGGAATATGCAGGAAAAATAGGGCGGTTTGTAGGCAAAGTGTTGCTTCCGATGGCGGATGGCTGTGTGTTCCAGACAAGCGATGCACAAAAGTGGTTTCCGGAGCGCTTACAGAAAAAATCACGAATCATCTATAACGCCGTTAAGGAAGAGTTTTACCAAGTGGAGCGCACACCAGTGCGAGGTGAGATCGTTACCTGCGGTCGCCTGACAGAGCAGAAAAATCACAGATTGCTGATAGACGCATTTGCAGAGGTGCAAAAAATCCATCCTTATGCAACATTAAAAATTTATGGAGAAGGAGCACTTCGGGAAAAGCTCCAGAATCAGATCGATTCACTGAATCTTAATGAGAAGGTTTTTCTGATGGGAGCCACCAATGATGTAGCAAAAGTGCTCCAAACGGCAGATCTGTTTGTGCTTTCTTCTGACTATGAGGGCATGCCAAATGCCTTGATGGAGGCAATGGCAGCCGGTGTGCCGTGTATCTCTACGGATTGTCCTTGTGGAGGACCAAGGGAGCTATTTGGAGAGGATGCTTCCGATAAACTGGTTCCGTGCAATGATTCTGCGCAATTGGCGGAAGCGATTTGTAATGTTCTAGAAACCACTAAAGATGGCATGACGGAAAAAAGGCATGCCGAAACATTTAAGCCAGACAGGGTTAATCAAATGTGGAAAGACTATGTCCACGATATAATTTGTTTGTCTAGATGACATCAAGAGGGCTACAATGCGAAAAAAATCGTCACGAGGAAATGATAATGGAGAATAAAAGAACTGGCTTAAAAAAAATTGTCGGAACAGTTCTGATTTTGCTTTTTTCGATGTATACATGCAGGAGTCTTTATTTGGCATTTGATAAAGACAGTTACTCGCCAATATATGCGTTTCTTTCGCTAAATATTGCAAGACTATGTGTGCCGCTTGGATGTCTGTTTTTATTGTGTGAACGAAAAGTAAAACAATATGATTTGGTATTGGTAACACTGCCTTTATCATACTGGTTGATGCAAATGGTGCACTCTTACGGCAGCTATCAGGGCGGTGGAGAACTTACCTTCCTCACGTCCGTAATATTTGTTCTTTTACCAACAAGAGTAAAGAAACAAATATTTCAATGTGTCTATCAAATTATCCAGCTTAATAATATCATATCTATTATTTTATGGATTGATTTTTTTCTATTTAATCATGCCGGATTTCAAAGAGTTCTTTTTTATGCTCAAAGTGGTTTGGAAACAGCATATTACTATAAATGTGGTATATTTGCAATTTATACCTATGGTGATCACACTTATCGGTTGTGCGGAATATTCAATGAACCTGGTGCGTTGGGAACTGCATGCGCTTTACTTTTTATCTGTACATTTAGCAAAACTAAATGGTGGGAAAAACTTCTTCTTCTTACTGCAGGAGCGCTCACCGTTTCATTTGCTTTTGCACTGCTGACTTTAGGATTCGTGGCTGTTTATCTTTGTCAAAAAAAGCCTTCCAATATTATTTATATTATAGCTATTATTTTGATGGTTTTTCTCGTGTTGCCAAACATAGATTTTCATAATAATGCGATAAATGAGCTTGTAGGTAGATTTGCCATCACAAAGTCTGGATTGGCAGGGGACAATCGAACGAACAGTGTATTTGATGCAGAATATGCAGAATTTTCAAATTCCATCTATTATTGGTTTGGAATGGGAAGCGGAGCGGTATTGGCTTCCGGCGTAGCAAGCTATAAAAGCAGTTTTATGGTTCCGTTTGGAATTGTAGGAACAAGTTGGCTGTTGGGCAGTTGGCTGTTTGCGGCATTGAAATGTAGCAAACAAGATAAAATGTGTTTGATCTACGTAATGTTCTTTTTTATATCCTTGTATCAAAGGCCATATGCCATCATATCAATTTGGGGATATATTTTTCTTTTTGGCGGAATCGAGTGGCTGAAAGATTCAACAAATAATATTGTAGGTGAAACCTAATGATTAAAGTTGTCCATTTTATTCATGGTTTAAATATGGGTGGTGCGGAGACTTTAGTGAAAGACTATGCATTGCTGATAGATAAAAACAAATTTGAAACTATAGTGCTTTGTTTGAATCATGAAAATTCACCCTACGAAAAGATGCTGGAAGAGTCTGGAATCCAGGTGATTTGTTTACGAGACCGGATGCCATTGGGATATAAAAAGGGACTTGTGGCAAAGGTTGTAAATCACTATGAACTTTATTTTGAAGTACGTAAAGTTTTACGGACATTAAAACCTGATATTTTGCATGTACATTTGGAACTAAATAGATATGTGAGCTTTTGCCGACTGCCAAAGACAACCCGTATTTTTTACACAAATCATCACACGGTTGCCAGATGGAAAGAAGAAAAAGCAGACGTTCGTGCGATGAGAAAGCTGATTCGAACCTATCCAACACGAATCATTGCCCTTACGCAGGAGATGAAGAAGGAAATCGATACATTATTTAATGTGGAGAGTACAGCTGTCCTAAATAATGGTATTGATTTAAGCCGGTATGAAGAATGCATAGATAGGAACAAAAAGCGTAAAGAATTAGGGGTGCCGATAAATGCGTTTGTAGTGGTTCATATCGGACGGTTTAATCCTATCAAAAATCATATGTTTTTAATTGACGTGTTTGAACAAATCAAGAAAAAAAAGCCCGAAGCATTCTTGTTGATGGTTGGCAAAGGCGATACGGAAAAGGAAGCCTGGATAGAGCTGAATAAGAAACATCTAGAAAAGTCAGCAATGATATTGCACGATCGCAAAGATGTGCCAGAAATTCTTCTTGCTTCAGATGTAGCGCTCTTCCCATCCATTTCGGAAGGTCTCGGCATTGCAGTGATTGAAATGCAGGCAGCAGGCTTACCATGTGTTGCATCAAAAGGGGTGCCTCAAACGGCAAAAGTCTCAAATAAAATACGTTTTCTGGGATTAGATCAAGGGCCAAAGGCTTGGGCGAATGAGTTACTTGTGTTGACAAAGGAAGATAAACCTATTCAATATGAGAATCTGCAAGAATGGGACATCAGGCAAAATGTGAAAGAACTAGAGAAAATGTATGAAGAGGCCATGAGAAATGTCTGATAGTAGAACTAAAAATACAACACGAAATATCTTTTCGGGATTGATCTATCGAGGAGTCACAATTTTACTTCCTTTTATTAACCGAACCGTGATTCTTGCAGTTCTAGGTGCGGAATATACAGGTCTTTCCAGTCTCTTTACATCGATTCTGGGGGTGTTGAATCTAGCCGAACTTGGGTTTAATACAGCTGTTGTCTATTGTATGTATAAACCAATGGCGGAACAGAATTGGAATCAGGTCTGCTACTATCTGACGTTGATTCGTAAAGTTTATAATATTGTTGGAACCGTTGTCTTTGGCAGCGGTCTCTGCATTATGCCATTTCTTCGTTATTTGATTAGTGGAAATTATCCACAGGAAATCGATCTGTACGCTTTGTATTTCTTGTACCTTGTGAATTCAACGATTAGTTATTATTTATTTGCATATAAAGAAACTCTCCTTTTAGCAGATCAGCGTAGTGATATTACGAACAATATCCGCACGGTAGTAGATACATTCCGTTATCTGATACAATTTACATTTCTGCTGATTACAAAGAATTTCTATAGTTATGTAGTGATTCAAATTGTAGGAACAATTTTTTCGAATTTTCTGATTCAGAAGAGTACGAAGGCGCGTTATCCTAATATTGTCTGTCAGAAAAATCTGAAGCTAAAGGTTCCAGAAGAGATGAAAAAGCAGACAAAGGCGTTAATGATTGACAGGCTCTGCAACACCTTTCGTAATTCATTTGATAGCATTGTCATCTCCTCTTTTTTTGGCCTTGTAGAAACAACTGTTTATGGAAACTATTATTATATTTATTCTGCCGTATACGGTGTTCTCTCGGTTATAGGAAACTCATTGGCAGGAAGTGTCGGTAATAGTATTTCTTGTGAGTCTGCAGAAAAAAATTATCATGACCTTAGAAAATTTCAATTTCTTTTTTCTGGCTTGAACATAATTTGCACAACATGTATGGTAGCAATGTACCAACCATTTATGCAAATTTGGGTCGGAAGAAGACTGATGCTTTCGGATAGAGACATGCTGTTGTTTTGCCTGTATTTTTATTTAATCAATATGAACAATATTAGGAACCAGTATATTGATGGAACAGGAATGTGGAACGCTTTAAAATGGAGTTATATTCTAGAGGCATTTGGGAATTTATTCTTGAATATTATATTAGGAAAGTTATTTGGCGTTACTGGCATTCTGTGTGCGACGATATTTACAATTGCTATATTCAATTATTCCGTTCGGACACATAAACTATTCAAAACATATTTCATGGGAAAAGATGAAATACGTTACAACATAGATCAGGTTCAATATGCGCTAATTGCATTGACATCATCAGCAATCGTATATGTAATTTGTACCTGCTTACCTTTTGACGGAATCGTACAGCTCGTAGTGTGTGGGCTGATTGCAGTGGTTGTTGCAGGTACGCTGTTTTGGGTTGCGTTTCTGAAAACGAAACGATTTACAGAAGCAAAGCAAATGATAGTTCAAATTATATTAACAATGGTGACAAAAAAAAAAATAGGAGAGTATGAGGCAAATTTATAGTGAAGGAAAATTATTTGTTCCCAATCGAGTTTGGTTTGAAACAGCAGAGAGTGTTAAGACAGGGTATGACAATTTGTTTGTCAATGCAAATCCAGTTAAGCTTTCACAAACTGGAAAATATCCGTGTGTCGCGCAGAAACAAATGACATTAATTTCGGATATTTCAATGTGAAATACAGTTGGACGGGCAAATAAATATCTTCACTGGAATGATTGGCTTTTGCTGAAAGAGATGGGAGTAAAGGAATACGACTGGGGTGGGATTGCTTCATGCGATGAATCAAACGGAATTGATCGATTTAAGATGTCATTTGGTGGACGATACAACGAGGATTATAATCTTTATGCTGCTTGTTCTTTACGTGCAAAAGTATAGCAAAAGATGCGAAAAATGATGAGTAAGTGAGCGAAAATTAGTAGAATTGTAATTTTTTAGGGAAACAAAAATGGAACAGTACAAAAACAAATATTGGGATGAAAATAGGGATGTAAAAATAACTGTTTTGACCCCGACATATAATCGAAAAGATACGCTGTTAAGGACAATCCGGTCAATCGAAAACCAGGTTTTTTCAGACTGGGAGTATATCATTGTAAATGATGGGTCGACAGATAGTACAGATAAAGTGGTAGAACAATTTATGCAGACCACAAAACATCCAGTGCTGTATATTAAGAAGGAGAATGGTGGAGTACATACAGCAAGAAATCTTGGCTTTAAAAATGCGCGAGGAGAACTTTTGATAAATCTGGATTCAGATGATGAGTTGGTTCCGGAAGCGCTGAAGGTCTTTTGGGATACATGGAAAAAAATCCCACATATTGATAAGGCAAAGTACCGGGAAGTGGTTGCACAATGCAAAGATGAATCTGGAAAGAGAGTAGGTCAACCTTTTCCCCAAAATATAAATCAGCTTCCATGGGATAAGGCGCGGAAGATTTGTTATGAATCTGGTGAAGAACATGTTGCGTGCTTTGTAGCAAATGTTATGAAAAGAAATTTATTCCCGGAACCAGAGGGTGTAACCTTTATGACGGAGAATATTCTGTGGCGAAAGTTGGATCAAACATATTGTGCGTATTACATTAATGATATGTTGAGAATTTATCATCAAGAAGGTAATGATCACTTGTCGTCTGGACTTTCCGCAGGGCATAAAAAAACAATTCAAAATTGTAAAAATGCACTATGGGAGAGTACACAGTTTCTTAATGATTGGAAAACTTATCAGGATGGCGGAAGCTATGCAAAAGAGTTGCTGAGATACTGTATCATGAACCATATTTTGCGTCAGGATGCGACACAACAGAAATTTCGAAAAGGATGTGCACTAAAGGGAGTGAAAAACAAGTGTCTGTTTTATCTGATGTGGTTTCCCTCAATACCTGCGGCAAAGCTCTATCAAAAGAAAAAAATGAAGAGATGAAATTTAAAGATGAGAAAAATTTTAGTTCGATTTGATGATATCTGCCCAACGATGGATTGGAGTCAGTGGAATCGTGCGATGAAAATTTTGAAGCTGTATCACGTGAAACCGCTGATAGGTGTAATTCCAGACTGTCAAGATCTAGATTTGTTAATTGATCCACCGCAGAGGGATTTTTGGGATTACCTTAAGTCGTTACAGGCTGATGGTTTTGCAATTGCAATGCACGGATATCTTCATGTATATGACACAGCTGCACGTGGAATTGTGAATGATACATTCCGTTCAGAATTTGCTGGACACAGTTATGAGGAACAGTATGAAAAAATCCGGAAGGGGAAAGAAATACTGGCTTCTCATGGAATCCAAACAGATATTTTCTTTGCGCCAGCACATTCCTATGATGAAAATACTTTAAGGGCACTATCCGCAAATGGTTTTAAATACGTTTCAGACGGAAAAAGCAGTAAGCCATTTATTCGTGAAGGAATTATATGTATTCCGTGTCGATCAGGTGGGTGCCCTCGAATTAGAAAATATGGATGTTATACGGCGGTATTTCACGCGCATGAATGGAAACGACCAGATAAGAAAGATTGCTATGATCAGCTGAAAACTTTATGTGAAGAATATTCTGAGGAAATTGTAGATTTTAAAGAATATGCAAAACAAAAGACTGGAATTCCGTTTGTGGAATATATGGATGAAAAAATGTATATTTTTTATGAAAATAAGATAAAGGCAACATTGCGCCCAATGGTTCATGTGATTAAATCAATGTTAAGAAATATAAAAGAAAAAAATCAAGGACTGGTTTGATAAATGGGTGTGTAAGTGAGCTTATATCACTGCCAATGGTCAATCCAAAAGTTTAAAAGGAGTTGTTTATATGCAGGGTAATGTTGTTTTCATTACCGGTTCCTCCGGTTTCATCGGTTCCAACTTGGCAAAACGTATCCTGACCACTGAGCCGGATACCAAGGTCATTGGCTTGGACAACATGAACGATTATTATGATGTTCGTATCAAGGAAGCTCGTCTGGCAGAGCTTCAGAAGTTCGAGAATTATACCTTTATCAAGGGTAACCTTGCGGACAAGGTACTTATCAACAGCATTTTTAAGCAGTATCACCCGGATATTGTGGTCAATCTGGGTGCTCAGGCTGGTGTTCGCTATTCCATCACCAACCCGGATGCGTACATCGAGAGCAACGTGATTGGCTTCTATAACATTCTGGAAGCCTGCCGCCACTATCCCGTGAAGCATTTGGTGTATGCATCTTCCAGCTCCGTTTACGGCAGCAATAAGAAGGTGCCCTACTCCACCGACGATAAGGTGGACAACCCGGTATCCCTGTATGCTGCCACCAAGAAGTCCAATGAGCTGATGGCACACGCTTACTCCAAACTCTACAACATTCCCTCCACCGGTCTGAGGTTCTTCACGGTGTATGGCCCTGCCGGTCGTCCGGACATGGCATATTTTGGATTTACCAATAAGCTGGTGAACGGCGAAACCATTAAAATCTTCAACTACGGCAACTGCAAACGTGACTTTACCTATGTGGACGATATCGTAGAAGGCGTTGTCCGTGTGATGGCAAAGGCTCCGGAAAAGAAGAACGGCGAGGATGGCTTGCCCATTCCGCCTTATGCAGTTTACAACATCGGCAATTCCAACCCGGAAAATCTGCTGGACTTTGTGCAGATCCTGTCGGAGGAGCTGGTGCGTGCGGGTGTGCTGCCTGCGGACTATGATTTCGAGGCTCACAAGGAACTGGTGCCCATGCAGCCCGGTGACGTGCCTGTGACCTTTGCAGACACGGAGCCGCTGGAGCGTGACTTTGGCTTTAAGCCTCACACCCCACTGCGTGATGGCCTGCGGAAGTTTGCTGAGTGGTATAAAAAGTTCTATATGGAATAAGGCGGTGGGAGGAATTATATGCGCTGCGAGGAAAGATTCTACGAAATATATGGAAAAGATCCCGTTGGCATCAGCTTTTGCCCCTATCGGATTTGCCCCATTGGTGCCCACAGTGATCACAACTTAGGAAAGATCACAGGACTTGCGATTGATAAAGGAATCCATATTGCATACAAGCCAAAGATGAATGGCGTTGTTGAAATGTGCAGCCTGCAATTTCCCAAACGTGCGCAGTGGCACATCCGTGAAATTGGGGAAAAGACGGGTGACTGGGCAGATTATCTGCGAGGTGCAACCTGGGCTTTGAGCAATCGGTTTCCGCTGACAGTTGGTCTCTGTGGAGTGATAGAAGGTTCTTTGCCTATCGGAGGGCTTTCTTCCTCTGCAGCTGTGATTCTGTCTTTTTTGGAGGCGCTATGTCAGGTCAATGGAATCAAGCTGAGTTCTTCAGCGCTGATCAGCATTGCGTTCGAGGCAGAAAAAAAATATGTGGGTGTTAATGTAGGAACCCTGGATCAGAGCTGTGAGGTTCTGAGCAAAAAAGACCACTTGCTGTATCTGGACTGCAAAGATAACAGCTACGAGCTGATTCCCACGAATCCCAACATGAAGCCCTACAAGATTGCGGTATTTTTCAGCGGTTTGGAGCACAGCTTGGCTGGCTCTAAATACAATATGCGAGTGGATGAGTTGCGTTCAGGCATTTACGCCTTGCAGGCTTTTGCGGGTCTTGACTACGGAAAGTTCAATGAAGCTAACGCCCGGGATGTTTCGTATGAGATCTACCAGACCTATAAAGATAAGCTGCCGGTGCAATGGGCAAAACGTTGTGAACATTGGTATACCGAGTTCAAGCGTGTGGAAGCTGGTGCGGAAGCATGGCGGCGAGGCGATTTGGAGGAGTATGGACGCCTGTCCTTTGAATCTGGCTGGAGCAGCATCCACAACTGGGAGTCCGGTGCGCCGGAGCAGATCAAACTCTACGAGATTATGAGGGAGACCGCTGGCATTTACGGTGGGCGCTTCAGTGGTGCTGGCTTTAAGGGGTGCTGTATGGCGTTGATCGATCCCAATAAGGCAGATGACATCCGGGAAGAAGTGGAACGAAAGTATCTCACTGCATTCCCGGAGATGTGTGGTAAGTACAGTTTCCATCTGTGCGAGAGTGCGGACGGCGTAGGGCATAAGACGGAGGACTAATATGAAGTGCTTGATTTTGGCCGCGGGATACGCAACCCGCCTATATCCCTTGACCGAGAACTTTCCCAAACCCTTGCTGAAGGTAGGGGATAAGACCATCTTGGACTGGCTGGTGGATGACATTGATACCGCTGGTTTGGTAGATACCTATGTGGTCATCAGCAATCACAAGTATGCCCATCATTTTGAAAACTGGGCGGCTACCAAGAAGCAAAATATTCAGGTGGTGGACGATGGAACCAGCAGCAATGAGACCCGGCTTGGTGCTGTGTGTGACGTGCAATTTGCCATTGACCAGCTGGGGCTGGACGATGACCTGCTGGTGATCGCCGGCGATAATGTGCTGGATTTCTCTCTTTCCAAATTTGTGGCTTATGCCCAACAGAAGAAAACATCCTGTATAATGCGCTATTATGAACCAGAGGAAAAGAAGCTCATGAAGTGCGGTGTGGTGGAGCTCGACGATCAGGACAAGATCCTTTCTATGGAAGAAAAGCCTGCCCAGCCCAAGAGCCACTGGTGCTGCCCTCCCTTCTATGTGTACACTCGGGCAGATGCCAGAAAGGTCAAAGATGCAATTGCACAGAAGAAGTGTGGTACCGATGCTCCGGGCAGCTTTATTGCATGGTTGTGCACAGTAACGGATGTGCATGCTATGGAGATGCCGGGCAAGCGGTATGACATTGGCAATCTGGAAAGCTATCAGCAGGTTCAGCAGGAGTATCAGGGAATCAAGGCATAAAAGGCAACACAGTGAGATTCTGTAGCTAGAATATAAGTTGAAATTATTAGATTTGAATTGATACTAGAGGGCTTCAGATGATTACTATTGATGAGGCGGCAAAGAAGTGGAGCTGCAGCAAAAATACGGTTTTGTCTTATGTTTATAAAAGATACATTACTGGCATGTGTGTAGATGGCGAGACGCTACTGTTACCCGATATTGAAAAGCCTTATATTCCGCGCAAACGTATCGATGGCAGTTTAGATTATTACAGGGCACTCTTGCGAACAATTCAGAGAGAACGGTTTATTGATGAGCATATATTAGGCATATCCAAAGAAAAGTTTAATGCATGCATAGAAGAACTCGAGAGTGCGGGATATATAAAAAAAGTGGAGCCGGATGCAGGCATATCGGGACATATTTTGACGGCAAAGGGAAACGATGAACTAAACAGGAAAAGAGAAATATCAATTATAAAAGAGTTGAGTCTCCAGCCTCAGATTGGTTTAATAAATGTTCAAAATTCGTTCAGTGGATCTGTTGTATAAGATAAGATCGTTATCCCTGTGAAAGGAAAATTGAGAAAATGCCGGCAAGCGGCGTGAGCGCGGATGAGATCCTTGCAAAGCTGAAGCGACTTGAAAATTTCTAACGCAGTAGTTGACAGAAATATCTACGCGGCAAACCTACTAAAGCGCGTCAAAAGCAGAAGTAGAAGATATAAACAAATATTAATTTTTGCCGGGTGCAGTTGAGCATCCCCTTCACATTGCTTGAATCAAATTATATTTTTATTCTACAGAATGCACCTCTTGCGAACATAAAAGACGAGTGTTATACTGAAGCCATCAAAAAACATTGGAGGTGTCCCTTATGCCCCGTCCCAAAGGAAGCAAAAACAAGCCCAAGACCGTAAAAGCAGCCGTTGACTTTGCTGCACAGATTGCCGAAAAGCAGTCCGCAAAGGAAGCCGCTGCTGCTGAAATCGAATCCATCACCGCCAATATCGATGCATTGAAAGCTGACCTGAAAACCAAGAAAGCTGAGCTGAAATCCATCGACAAGGAAATCGCCAGAATCGAGGCTAAAAAGATCAAAGCTGAAACCAAAGCAGCGGAATCGGCAAAGAAAGCCGAAGCAGAGGACGTACTGAAAAAGTTGCTGGCATCTGGTATGACGGCAGATGAGATCCTCGCAAAGCTGAAATAAATATTTTAGAGCCGTGTGGATCAGTCGGAGCGTAGAGTTATAGCTCTGGCAGTTCACACGGCTTTCTTATATAAATGGTAATTGATGTGACTCGGAATGAATAGAATTGTTCTATATCAAATATAAATAACTACATTTCCCACACCATGGCTCAAAATCACGTCCGGAGAAATTTCAGTTAATCAGCAGGAACATGTTGGCAATCTAGCTGTCATAGAGCTTCTGAGGAGAGTGTCTGGGAGAGCTGCTGCCCCGGCGGAAGCCCTAGACCCAAGGCGTTTGAACCGTGGAATGTCGTAAAAATATACGCTGAAATCTGAAAAATGCAGGTCAGAAGCGAAACGAATCAAATCCTTACAAATGACGCTGAAACGTGATATAATTTTGGCACGAACAAACCGGTTTTGGTACGACAACGATATGTTCTAGTACTGTAACTGTTGTTACAAAACTGTGAAGAACTACTTGGAAAAGTGCAAAAATTCAGCGTAGCTGCGACGACACCTATCAGGTTTAGGTCGTGTCCTGGTACGACAACGAGAACTCCTACACTTCTCAGATGGTCCGTACCATTAAGTACTTCGCTGAGAACTGCTGATCGGAGTTTCTCCTGAGCTGAATAAAGCTTGACTGCGCCCTTTCTCTTGTGTGATGCGAGAGAAGGGGCTCTTTTGCTGACCATTTTGGGCGCGATAAGGTGCTTTCGTAAAATGGTACGACCCATTCGTAATGATCCGACAAAAGCAGCACGCATTCGATCTCCATCTATTGCAACCCTTCTCCCGATATGATAAAATGGTAAAAATAAATGGAGACAACGAAACAGTATGATTACGAAACGTGAAAAACTGCAGTATGGATACCTGTTTCTGATTGATCTGCTCTCTCTGGCTCTCAGTATCGGGCTGGCGTGGGGGCTGACCGCAGGTGTTCTGCACAAGATGGGGGACTTCCAGCTGGACGATCTGGTAGAGGCCTGTTTCTTGTTGCTGCTGGCCTATATTCTGACCTTTTTTACATTTGATCAGAGCGAGAATATCGTGAACCGCACTCCGATCCGTGAAGTTGAGATTGCGGTGCGGTTCAATTTTTTGCTGACCCTCATTGATGCGGCCTGTCTGGCGCTGACCAAGGCTCCCATGCTGCACTCCCGCTATTTTCTGGTGTTTGTGCCCGTCATCGATGTCTTTGTGATGACGGGCGCTCATGCTGTCCTCAAAAAGATGCTGGTGCGCTCCCGTTATACCAAGGGGATTCAAAGCCTTGTGGGAGTGGTGACTACGCAGGAGAACGCAAGCCCCATTCTGGAAGAGCTGAAAAAGGACTGGTCCAAGCGCGTGACAGGTCTTGCCATTCTGGAAGCTGCCCCGGAGCAGCTTCACACTGAGATCGATGGGGTGAAGATCGAGGCGAACTTCGATAATTTCATGGACTGGCTGCGGCAGGCAGCGCTGGATGAAGTGTATCTGGATGTGGCGCAGGAGAGTGAGGAGAACATGCTGCCCTATCTCGAGGAGATGGAGAGCATGGGGCTGACGGTCCATTTCCGCCTGCCGGTGCTGGACCGGATCGAAAAAGCCTGCTGCGATGAGACCAGTGCGGTGCGCATCAGCCGGGAACTGAGCCGCTGTGCGGGCGGCAATGTTGTGACGATGGGCACGGTGGAACTCAAGCTGCGGGATCAGGTGCTGAAACGGACCATGGATATCGTAGGCGGTATCGTGGGGTGCATCATCAGCATCCCCATCATTGCGTTGGTGGCCATTCCGCTCAAGCTGGAAAGCCCCGGCCCGCTGATCTTCAAGCAGCGCCGAGTGGGCCGGAATGGACGGGTGTTCTACATCCACAAGCTGCGCAGCATGTATGTGGATGCGGAAGCACGCAAAAAGGAACTGATGGCCCAGAACGAAATGAACGGCCTGATGTTCAAGATGGAGGATGATCCCCGGATCACCCGGGTGGGGCGCTTTATCCGGCGCACCAGCATCGATGAGCTGCCGCAGTTTTTTGACGTTGTGCGGGGCTCTATGAGCCTGGTGGGTACCCGCCCGCCCACGCTGGATGAGTACCGGCAGTACGAGAGCCATCACAAGCGCCGCCTTTCCATGAAGCCGGGAATTACCGGCCTGTGGCAGGTAAGCGGCCGCAGCGATATTGATGATTTTGAAGAAGTGGTCAAGCTGGATGTCCAGTACATCGACAACTGGTCCATCTGGATGGATATCTACCTGCTGTTCAGGACGGTGGGCGTTGTGTTTGACCGGAAAGGGGTAAAATGAATTATATCCTTTTTGGTGGATCTGGTTTTATCGGCACCCATCTCATTCATTTGCTGCTGAAGGAGTGCGTCAGACCCGGCGACGTGATCTACGACCTGGATCTTGTGATGCCCGGGGAAGAGGGCGTGGTACCGGGCATTGTGGAAAAGAACGATGGGGTGCAGTATATCCGGCTGGATGTGCGCAAGCCCATCGATTTTGAGTTCGTTCCGACCCCGGAGGATGTGATTTTTGATCTGGCAGCGGTTCACCGCACCCCCGGCCACCCGGAAGAAGCCTATTTTGAAACAAATATCCGGGGCGCGGAAAATGTGACCGCCTTTGCGGAAAAATACGGCATTCGGAAGATCCTGTTCACCAGCTCCATTGCACCCTATGGCGCGTCTGAGGACCTTAAGACGGAGGAGACTCTGCCAACGCCCAACACGCCGTATGGGATCAGCAAGCTGGTGGCAGAAAAGATCCACCAGATCTGGCAGGCCCGTGATCCGGCCCGGGAGCTGACCATCGTGCGGCCGGGCATCGTTTATGGCAAAGGGGAGCACGGCAACATGACCCGCCTGTACAGGGGGCAGAAGAAGGGCTACTTTTTCTATGCCGGCCGGAAGGACACCATCAAGGCGTGCATCTATGTCAAGGAGCTGGTGCGCTTCTTCAAGTACCGGATGCTGGATCATTCTTTCCCCGGAGCAGAAATCTATAATTGTACTTACGAGCCGGCTTATACCATCGAAGAGATCTGCGATGCAATGCAGAAGGCGACCGGCCTGCACCGCCATGTGCCGTTGGTGCCCGCCGGACTGCTGCTGTTTGCGGCGGGCATTCTGGGACCCATCGGGGGCAAAAAGGTGGGCATCCATCCCGCCCGT
>UMGH01016730.1_pt1 | contig 25799 bp, 16 predicted proteins | sample 1965231 | NCBI WGS metagenome assembly UMGH01 (sample SAMEA4836068, study PRJEB28245) | human gut metagenome | biome: gut microbiome; material: fecal sample | place: Denmark | collected 2008 | reverse complement strand
CCCGGTCCAATGCACCGTCCAATAAATGTTTAATAACTGTCCAATAACCGTTCAAACGCCTTTCGTACGGTTAATGTTATCGTTATGTGTGGATGTGTGGAAACAATTTGGATAGGACCATGATTGGACTGGGCGAGCAGACCGCTCGCCCCTACATTTGGATTGAGCAGGTCCTGTCGCTCCTTCCCCGAATGTGTGAACGCATGTGTGAACGCAAACGAGGCTTTTTGCTTGCCTCTTTTTCACCATCCGCATACCTTTGCAGTGTGTTCAGGGAGGAAAGGCGAACGCCGGCACGTCTCCCTCCCCCGACACACGTGAAAGAATCAACCAAGTCTAACTAATCTCTTGACGGAGTTCCGTATCCGTCCAGCCATCCGTTGACAAGGGAACCGGGCGACGCGTCTGTCTGCCGTGGATGTTGTGATATTCACTTGTCAACCCTGACCGGAGCCTGCGGAAGTGCCGTCAGTCTAAACTGAAACGCCATGAAAGAAGAAAAGAAAAACATCTGGAGCCTCGTGCTCAAAGTAGTCATTGCCGTAGCATCTGCCATCGCCGGCGCGTTGGGTATCAGCGCATGCAGATGATGCCAGCAGACGGCTGACCTTCATCGGGAGAACCATCTTCTCCCCCTCCCTTACTCTTTTTTACCCAAATCGGTCCTTAGACATTGAGTCATGACTTCTTTGGGTTTAACAGACTAGCCCGGGCAGGCAGCAGCAAGTGCTTGTCCTGTCCGGACTATGCCTTTTTCCAAACCTAAAAACAAAGATTGAACCATGAAAAAGATACTATACCTACTTCTAACCCTGTTTGGATGTACCCTTTTAGCCAACGGTCAGGACTTCAAACCCGGACAGCAGGCACAAGGCATCCTGGCTGCTTATTGTTGAGGATGACTTCAGGCATCAGATATCTGCATTGCCGTTTATTCTGATGACTGGGGCTGCCGATGTACAACATGCTGTACTTGCTATGAAATCGGGGGGAGCTGATTATATCGCCAGGCCCTACCAACCGGATATTCTCCTGCCTAGAATCAGAGAGGCACTACATACCGGAACCCTACAGCCCACAGCTGCCGGAGCATCTCCCTATCACCTATACAACGTCAGAATCAGACACAAAATGAGCCAGATAACAAATTAATCTGTATAATCTCTATTCTTTCATTAACGAAAGAGGGCCATGCCGGAATCGGCACAGCCCCTTTCGTTTTTTAGTGGTTTGTTATTCATAAAGACATCTTGTCGGCCTTTCACAGGTCAGGCTACAGATGTATAAGTTTGTGTCCGGGATATTACATGTTCAAGTCAACAGGCACTTCCGTCCATTCTTCTACGTCAACTGTGAAGGTGATGGGCTTGAGGATTTCCTTGCCGCCGTCTTTCGGGTCGGTCGTGTCTACGTCCGTATCTCCACCTCCGCCATCGGGCACTGTCGGATCCGGGTCGAAACGACCACCGCCGCTGTCAGTACCGAAGAATTCCAGGGTATAGATATACTTCTTGCCGGGTTCCCAGGTCTTGTCTTTCTCCGTCGTACCGATTGCGACAGCAGAGAAGCCATACTTTTGGGCTGTAGTCGGGAAGATTATGGTCTCATTGTTTCCGCTGACGTTGGAGATGCGGCACAGCACGGAGAGGTAGCTACCATCGTTCGTTTCCGTGTTGTTCTTATTGTTCCATGCAGTAATTGTTTGCGGGATGAGCATGAACGTACCGCTTGTGGAGGGCATCAGGGATTGTGCTGTTTGGGTCAGCTCCACAGGGGCTGAGTTTCTCACCATGTAAGCGGTTTTTTGCGAACTTGCAGTATTCCACAGGCTGAGGTCGAGTTCATGGCCGGTGCCGCTTTGAGTCGTGGCTGCGGGGAAGGTGAATGTACCGTCTTTAGCCACGCTGACGACTTTCACACCGATGATTTCCACTTTCATGTTGGTGGCCGCACATTTGGCTTTCACTTCGATTTGTGAGAGTGCATGCTTGAAGAGCAAGGGGACTCCGCTGGCTTCGTTGGCCGTCTTGGTGCCGGTGTTGTAGGCGATGACCAGGTCTTTTTGGTCAGCAACGGTCGTGGAAGGGGTGTATGCCGTGATTTTCTTGCCTGTGTTGTCGATGGTCACGCCGGTGGTTGTGGTCGGTGCGTAGGCATAGAAGTCCAGCTGCTGGCTGGCGTTGGAAGGCCAGTAGGTCAGAGGCGACGTAGTCCATGTTCCGCCGTTGTCGCTACTTGTGACGGTCATAGCCCCGTAGGTCTCGGAGCCTTTGAGCACGTCGACTTTGAAAGACCCGAGGTTTGCGACAGTCGTCGCTGTTGCACGGGTGGAGTTCTCGATGAGCGGACGCAGGTCAATGCTTCCTGTCTGCTTTACGTCGATTACCTCATCGTTGGTACATGCTCCCAGAACCATGAGTCCTGCAAGCCCTAAGATACATTTTTGTTTCATAATTGATTTGCTTAGTTGGTTTACAAGATATTTATTTAAAATACTGATATATATATATATGAATGGTCTCTTTCACTTGTTTCTTTACATCGGGATGTCGACGATGACTTCTTCCCAGTCGTCCACCTTCGGCTGCAGCCCGTTTCCGTTTTCGATGGGTTTGGGCAGGGGCAGGCCGTCGAGCAGGATGTGCACGTGATGCTTGTCCGTCGCCCGGAGCAGCTGGTCTGTCACGTCATACGTGTGGTAGTAGTTCTTCCCGTCCGGCATTCTGACATAGATGAACAGCCAGTGTTTCAGGTTGGCGTCCCGTTTGTGTCCGAAGCCCAGGAAGCTGGCTTTGATGGTCGACACCTGGTCGTGTTGCGCCTCGAAGGGGACAGTCGTCAGGTTGTCGTCGAGCTTGTTCCTGCCGACCAGGAATCCTTCCGAGAGTCCGGTGAGCGACCCGCTTATGGCGAAGGGGGAGAGGTCCTTCAGGTTTTTCGCATTGCGGATTTCGACCGTGTAGAGGCATACGGAGGTGTCCGGATAGAGCGTGATGGTCTGGTCTTTTACCCCGAGGACGATGTGGATGTCGTCTCTGCGGTCCGTCCAGAGCATTTCCGGCGAGCGGTGCAGGCTCTCTGTCTCCGGGTCCGCATAGCCCCGTACGGTCCGGGGGTAGCCTGTCTTCGTGGAGTTGGTGGTGGAAGCCTCAAATCCTTCGAAGGTCTCCACTCCGGTGTAGATGACGGATTCGGCGTCGTTGTTGATGCAGAGGGCGCGGTAGGAGCCTCCCGGGATGGTGATGACTCCGCCGTTCCGCCCGGCGAACTCGTAGGGGAGCATCTTGCCTCCGTCGGCCGGATAGAGGTAGAGCCTCATGGACGAGGGCTGGGCCTCCGGAGCATGTCTCCAGTCGAACACGACCTTGACTTCAGCCGTATGTGTGTGGTCGTAGCAGAGGTCCTTGTGTTCGCATGCGGCCAGCACACAGAGCAGCATGGCCAGGGGTAGAAATATGCTTTTTTTCATCGCTTGTCTCCTTTCTTCTGATTGTGGTGCCCACGGTCGAGCAGCCATACAAGTGTGATTTCGGCTTTGGTCGGACCGAACCATTTGTGTTGCTTGGTCGCCTGCCAGACATAGCAGTCGTCGATGGGCAGGTATTCGTAGTAGGTCCCGCCCCAGTAGCCCACTCCGATGGCGAAGTCGAGGTTGAGCCGGCTGGCGATGGGCAGCGAGTAGCCATATTCCAGTCCGGCGGCGTAGTTCATCTTCTCCCACAGCGTGCCGCCGGGTTTGCCGCCCATGTATCCCCGTCCTCCGGTCTCGAAGTCGTAGGTGAACAGTTGGCCGTAGACTCCCACGTGGTGTCCGCTGAGCGGGCTGCCTTCTTCAGGCCGGCCGAAGTATTTCCGCAGGGCCAGTTCGCCGCCGTAGATTCGCCAGTAGCGGTGTCGCTTGTCGCTTTTCCACCAAGCGTACATCCAGTTGCCGCTTGCGGAGAAGCCTTTGCCCAGATAGAACTCCAGGCCGACATTGGGGACGAGGAAGGCGTCATAGAGCAGGTTGGTCTTGACGGCCATATAGAAGGGTGCTGACGGCTGTGCCTGCGTCGCCGGTTCGCTTTCCGATGTCATCTCGGGTATGGGGATGCAATCGATGCGCTCGGCCTGCGGGACTTCTTCGGTTTCGACGTCGGGGGTGTAGTCCGGCTCGGGCGTCTGCGGCAGGAGGATGTAGGACACTTCCACGAGCGAGCGGCGCAGGCCGGGGAAGAAATGCTGTTCCATGTAGCGCCAGCAATCGCCTTGGCGGAGCATCATCAGCTGCCTTTTGCGGCTGTCGACCACGACGCCATCCCGGATGACCCATTCGGGGGTGTTGCTCAGGATGTGCATCACATCTTTCTTGCCGGGCATTTCGGACTGTGCGACCTTGAGCCGGAGGCCTTCCCAGTCGATGCCGATGTAAGACTCCCTGAGCAGGGAAGCCTGCCAGACCGGGATGTGGCGGCGAAGGTATTCACCGATGCTCCGCGAGCGGTCTTTTGACAAGTTCTTGTTCAGCGTCGTGTTGCCTTCGGGTGATGCCCCGGAGACGATGCTGAAGCGGTCGAGACGACATGTGCTGTCGGATGAGAGCTTATGTAAGATTTCCAGCAGGCAGTCCAGCTTTTCGCGGTTGTTTTGATAGGTGGAGTCGAACTGGGCGTGTCCCTGCCGGTAGAAGACCTCGACACTTATGGGGATACGGAGGGTGTCAAGGGGCGTGATGCCATGTGCCCATGAAGTGAGGGCGCCGACGGACAATATGCACAGTACAATTCCTATTTTCAATCTAATCATATCAGTTAATTGTCATGCTTTCTTGATTCTGGGTGCAAATATAGAGGTAAGTAAGGATGTATGGCCTTTTCTTCCATGTACAAGTCTTTTGGGTTAATGCGTTGATTCATAATGATAGAATGTTTCTATGGGATGTACAAAAATGTAATGAGTGCAATAAAGCTATCAATAAAGAGCTGTATTGGGACAAATTTATCCTGTGCCCCCGGTCCTTGAGGGGGCATCCCGCAGCGTGTGCATACGGGGTAGGATGTATCATCACTCACAAACTCATCTCCAATCATCACACGATAAATTCAAAACAGCTTCTTAATTGTAGGGACGCACGGTCCGTGCGTCCGGCATGCACAACGCTCATTTCCAGTCCGGATGTGAGTTCGGCCACACGGGCCGTGTCCCTACATCGGCATGCAGCATGGAGGGGATTATTGCTCCTTGATGCCGCGTACCGGAAGGCCTGAATCCTTAGGGGATGAACCGACGTGGATTACCTGGTTTGTCGTGAACGACCAGAAGACGTAACTTGTGCCTTTTCCGCTGGCAGTCCACAAGTCGGCCTCCTCGTCCAGATAGAGCAACTGGTAATCGTTCGTGCTTTCGATTGCTCCCAGAGCCGGATTGAATATCTTGTCTCCTGTCTTGTTCAGGCCTCCGTAGATGGTGACTCCGTGGGCACTCGGATACAGTGCGTTCAGGTCTGCCACGTCGGAAACCTTAGTCGAGACTTTGGTAAACTGATTGCTAATCGACATACCTGAAAACAGGATGGTAGGAGGAAGGCAAAAGCCCGGGGGACAAGGGTCATAAATGGTTTTGACGACGGTCTGATCTTCGATAGGTGTATTTTGGCTATACGCTATGTTCTGCGTCGCATTCCATAGGTTCATATAGCTTGAGTATCGCCTGCTTGGCATTTTTTGCATGGTGGTAGGTCGCTGTATGCTTATGGCGATGTCCTTTTTGGCGGTAATCTTTGTGCCGGAGACCTTGTTTCCTGAGAAATCGTCCATTTCGGGAGCAGACGTGTAAGCCTGTCCCGAAGCATCATACAGTGTCTTGTACTCCTTTACATATCCGTTGCTCGGGGTGAACGGGTCTTTGCGTCCTCCCTGGTAGTAGGGTGCATTGCTGGGCACGAAGGTGTCCATGTCCTGGATTAGCTCGAATGTCTGGTCGCCGCCTTTCGTCTTGATCCGGACGAAGCATGAACGCTCCGGGTAGGTCGTGCGGTCTCCTTCGCAGAAACCTACGTAGACGGGCATGAGCTGATAGGTCTTGAGGGTGTGGTTCGTGATGGCCAGCGTCTTTGTCAGGTCTTCATCGGTCACCCAGATGTGCCACGACCAGACAATCGTGCCCTCGGCGTTCTTGGCCGTGATCAGCGCATTGCCCTGGCAGATGGAGGAGGGGTCTACATAGAATTTTATGTATGCCTGCGGCCCGCTGCCTTCGTAGCTGATGTTTCCCACGAGGTCTTTTGCGTCCTGCCATTCCAGTTCCGCTTGGGAGACGGTGCAGTCCGCGTTGTTGTTGATATAGGGGTCGGTGATGTCATTGCCCAGGTGATTGATGAAGTTCGTGAGGAGAGAATTACCTGTCAGGGGAGAGATGTATGCCGCTTTATTGGGCTCCCCTGCTTTCACGGCATTGCCATAGACGAGCGGGAAGCAATACCATCCGGGGGCATTGACCACATAGCAGTTGGCCGTGTTTCTGGCCGAGAGGTTGCTTGAGCCTCCCGTCGAGAGGTCATACGGGGCGGATGCCGAACCGCGTGGCCGGGCCTTTCTCAGGATGTCGGTGTGTTCATTGCTCGTGATGCCCTCCGTGCTGCTGAGCGTGGCGTCATAGGAAGAGGCCTCGAGGCTTCCGTTGCCGTTGGCGGTGAATGCCGTGACCCAGTCCGGCTTGCGGGTGGTCCAGTTCTGCCCGTCGGTGGAAAACTCGGCCGTCCATGGCGCAGGCTCTTTCGTGCCTTTGATGCTGTTGGTGCGGTAGCTGGTGATCTGGTAGGAGTTGGTCCCGCCGTCATGGGTGAAATGCTCCGTTCCCGTGACGGACAGCGTGTATTCCCAGTTGATGGACGAGGTGGAGATTTTGTAGGTCACGGTCTTTCCCATCGGCCATACGCTTTTTGCGAGCGTGGCAGACAGGATGTGCTCTCCTTTGGCATCTGCGAAGGTGACTTCGATCTTCGCGGCCTCCGGCAGGGTCTGGGGAATCATCATGAAGGTCTGTGCTTCGCTGGTGATGGCTTCCCCCTCGGTGCCTTGGGCTGTCTTGTTCAGTTCCTGGGTGAACGAAGTCGTCCGGCCATGGTCCTTCCAGGTCTGGTCGTCCAGGTCGTAGGTCCCTTGGGAGTAGACATTCTTCAGCGTGACGCGCTTCACCACGCCGGGATTCATGTCGTTGCCGCAGACGAACTTCACGGCTGTCAGGGCGTGGTGGAAGGTCAGGTTGACGGGGATGTTCGAGTTGCCGTTGATTTCACCCGAAGCCGCCACGAGCAGGTCGGCCTGGTCCGCTACGTCGTCCGGGACGGTGCAGGTCAGTGTCGGGTGTCCGGCCGTCTGTCCGGAGAGGCGGTAGGCGTTGTTGCTTTTCGGAGCATAGGCGAAAAAGCGCACCTTGTAGGCTTCGCCGGGCCAGTAGTAGGTCGACGGGGGAGTCCAGGTGTTTCCGGACTTGCTGACCGGGACGTCATACATGTAGTTCGGGCTTTGTGTCCCGTCCCAAGCGCCGGTGTAGGTGTAGGCCAAGACGCCGAACGATGTGATGCCCGCAGCTGAGGCGACGGGGGCGGCTCGTGTCTCCGCTTTATCCTCGTTGGGCTGTGACTGTATGCTATCAGTGTAGAGCGTGTGCAGGTAGATAGGCACTGTGCCGTCAGCCTTGACGGGAAGGACGGCATAGCGAGTCGAGGGCTCAGAGTTGGCTCGGCTGAGTTGAAACCAGGAACTCTGAACTTCCGGCATAAACCGGATGTAGTTGGATTGGCGAGAGTTGTCCAACGCGTCTGTGCAGGAAGGCATCAGTAAGCAGCCTGTCATCAAGACAACGAGTGAAGCGTGCATGAAATGTAGTCTCATTCGTTTACAGTTTTTTTTTAATTTGAGTAAATGTTCAATTTAGTTTATACACGATTTAGTCGCGGATGGGGCGCACGGAGAAAGCTCCGTGGCGGTCGATTTGCCATGTGGCCCAAATGCCTATTTTCGTGGCCCGGAAGAATGTGGCGAGGGAAGTCCAGGTGTTGTCGATGGCGGATGTGAAGTGGATGCGGTCGGTGGTTTGCGAAGACTTCAAGTCGTCTGTGCATGAGCTGATGGGGATGGACCAGACGAGCAGGCTCCAGACCGCGGAGAGTATATGAAACAACGATTTTGTCATATATTATATATTATAATTTCGATGCAAAGGTACGGATTCATCCGCAGGATGGACTCTGCCGGAGATGTACATTCTTTTAGAACTATACCGATGTCAGACAGTTGTTTACGTCTTTTTGTAGATGTACAATTGGGTCCGCCGCCCGGGAGGGAAGGGGGGGAAAGATACGCCTGCCCCCGCAGGGACAAGCACATCGTGAAAAAAACGCGAACCTACCTTCACAGGCGGCATTCAGCCTTCCTGGTAACCTTTTAAAACTGTTTTATGAAATCGTCTAGGGTCGTATTCTCGATTTGCATTTTCTCTTTCATGCGCATTTTTTTTCTCGAAATGCTGCCCTTGGCGATGTGGTACACTTCCGAAAGCAGAGAGAGCGAGAGCTCCATCTTCAGCAGGCAGGCGAAACGCACCTCTTCGAGCGTGAGCTGCGGGTACGTGTTCTTTAGGCGCAGGGTGAAGTCATTGAAACAGGCATCCGTATTCTACATGATGATGTCCCATTCCTCCTTCTTCAGGTGCATAGCCCCCTGCGAGTTCCGGCTCTTCATCAGAATCGGGACCGTCAGGGCGTTCAGCCGCTTGTAGTATTCGACGCTCTGGTTAAGCAATTCGATTTCAATGGCCTCGCGGTCATGCTTTTCTTTCAGGTATTTTATTTCGGTCTCCCTCAGGCTGTTCTGGAGCTGAACCATGTCCAGTTCTTTCTCCTTGAGGGACACCTCCACTTTCTTCTTGGCCTGCTTGATGCGGAATACGATGAAGGCTCCCAGAAACAGCAACAGGAGGACGGCCAGCCTGTAATAGGACAGTTCCTGCTCCGAAAGTTCCCGGTTCATTCGGGCTATCCGCTGCTGTTGGCGTTCGTGCTCCTGGAAGGCATTCATGTTGCTGATGTATTCGGTTTTGTTGTCAGCCTCCAGGGAGTCGCGACACGCGATGCTCTTTTCGGCATATTCGCAGGCGGCCCGAAAGTCATTTTCCTCTTTCTTGAGCAGGGACATCTTGTGGTAGACTTCCTGCTTTTCTTTCAAAGAGAGGCTGTCGACGCCCTCCAGCGAAGTCGTGTCGATGGCAAGTAGTTGTTTCATAGACTCTTTCGGTGCAATGTCCAACGCTTTTTCCAGCTTCAGCAGCGACGAACTGTACGTGCTGGATGTGGACGGTTGCATGAAAAAAAGCTCAAGGCCAGTATGGTTACGATAATATAGGTTTTCAACTGCATTTTTACTTCTTTTTTAGTGTGTCATCTGATCTACTCTTCAGGTGTATTCCAAGAGACAGGCATCTGTGGATGATGTCCGGCGTGGTCTTATGAATGAACTTCAAAGAACAAAAAGAAGGTAAGCTCATATAAACTAACCAACAGAAAAACAATTTTTATCATGTACATAGATGGATATGTAAATACCTGATAAGCCTATATTTTGTTTTCTCAGATGTACATATCCATACTTTGATGCAAAGATAGGAAATAGATTGCTTCGCTTTCTTGTCCTATGCATATTGGGTTATAGGACAGGACACCCATACAAACTTGGATGTTGATTTATCACATCCATTTAAGATAGAACATACATATTTGTCGACTGACACAACCAAATATATTGTGGACATCACCTACTTCGACGGCTTCAACCGCCCGCTTCAGGAGATTCAGGTAAACGGTTCTGCCAGCACACAGAGTGACCTGGTCACCCCACATGTCTATGCAGCCTTCGGACAAGAAGAGAAGAAGTATCTCCCCTTCGTGAAACAACACAATTCGGGTGCCTTCGTCACCGATGCACTGAATGTCATCAACTGGAACACTTACGGCACAGACGAAATGGCTTACGCCTTCAGCCAGACCGACTACGAAGCATCGCCCCTGAACCGAATCTTCAAACAGACGGGTGAAGGACAGGCCTGGCACACCTGGGAAAAAGGCATCACGTATGCTTATGCGCTGAATGCCGCCAACGAGGTGCGCCGCTATACGGTCTCTGCCGATGGTACACTGACGCGCAATGGATTTTATGATGCCGGAACCCTGCAAGCGGTGACCACGACCGACGAGGACGGACACACCAGTACGACTTACACCGACAACCTGGGACGGGAAGTCCTGCTCCTTCAGACGGACGGGAAAACCCGCCTGGAAACCTACAAAGTGTATGACGGACGCGGACTGCTCCGCTGGGTACTTTCGCCCGAAGCCGTGGCACAACTCGGCGAAGGAACGGATGCCGCCGTGCTCGGACGCCTCGCCTATTACTATGAGTATGATGCCATGGAACACACCACTCTCAAGCAGCTGCCCGGCTGCAAGCCCGTCTACATGACCTACGACTCCCGCGGAAGACTCGTGTTCAGTCAGGACGGCAACGAACGTGACAACAATCCACGCAGATGGAGCTACCAGCGTTATGATGCCTCCGGACGGGTTGTCGAGAGCGGGGAATTCCTTGCCAAGACCGATATCGGACGGCTGAACATGCTCTCCTTGTCGGCACGTGACCAACGTCCCGAAGGGACCTACACGCCGCTGCAACAGACAGTGTACGACGACTATGACAACCCGGTCATCAAGGCGCATGCCTTCACGGCCACACCGGGATACGAATCCTCCTACCTCCGCTCCGCAGGAGGGCAGGTGACAAGCGTACGTTCGCGTAAACTCGGCACGGACGAGTGGCAGACCATCACGACCTATTATGACGACCATGCGCGACCCGTGCAGGTGGTCAGCGACGAGACAGGAGGTGGACTCTTTCGTATCTGTACTGCCTATGACTTCGTGGGCAATGTCATCCGTACACGCGAACAACATGCCGACGGGTCGTTTATCGAGACCAACCGGACCTATGACAGACGCAGCCGTCTGCTCACGACCTCTACCACCAAGGACGGAGGCACACCGGCAGTCATCACCTACACGTATGACGAACTGGGACGTCCCGTTGCCAAGAAGTACGGGAACACCACGGAACAGCTGCGCTACAACATCCGCGGATGGCTGACAGCCAAGGAGAGTGCTCCCTTCAAGATGCAGCTGCACTATGAAACGCCCCTCGCCGGGACGGCGCCCTGCTACAACGGCAACATCAGCGAGTGGACATGGACACACGAGGGGCATGCAACCCTGATGTATGGCTTCGCCTACGACGGATTCAGTCGGCTGGCATCCGCCACCCAGAAGCAGAGGGACGGACTGACGTGGACCACTCCGGCAGCATCTTTCACGGAAAAGGGCATCACCTACGACCGGAACGGCAACATCCGTACCCTGCAACGCACAGCTTGCGGCAAGCTGGTGGACGACCTGCTCTATGCCTACTCCGGCAACCGGCTGACAGCACTGAGCGAACAGGTACGCACCTCGCAGCAGGGAGATGTCTACCAACCGGGCAATGCTGCAGCAGGAAGCTACGAGTATGATTCCAATGGAAATCTCACAAAAGATTCCCGAAAAGCTTTGTCGTTTACATACAATCGTCTAAATTTGACGGACGAAGTGAAGCAGGGCGGAGTGCTGAAGGCACGCTACCAATACCTGACCGACGGCACCAAGCTCAGCGTACGCGACGGAAGCGGAAAGAACGGATACGACTATGCCGGCAGCTTCATCTACAAAGTAGCAGACGGGAAGCGTGAGTTCGACCGTGCCATCGTGGGAGATGTGCAGTTCACTTCGCAAGGGACAAGGTATGCCCTGACCGACCAGTTGGGAAGCATCCGTGCACTGATTGACGACAAGGGGAAAGTCGTACAGCAAAACGACTTCTATCCTTTCGGAGCCAAGGCAGAGCGCGACGGATTGGCGCAAGCCGAGGACAACCGCTTCCTCTTCAGCGGCAAGGAATGCCAGGCGTTGATTGACTTGAATGCGTACGACTTCGGTGCGAGAATGTATGATGCGTCGTTGGGAAGATGGACGGCAGTAGATCCCTTGGCGGAGAAGTATATGAATATCAGTACTTATGGATATTGTATAGGTAATCCTATAAAATATATTGATATAAACGGAAAATATATTGCCATTTGGTATTATAATGAGAATCATGAATATTCTTTATATCTATTTGACGGTAATATTTTAGATATGATAGCAAAAGTTGGTTCTATTGATTTTATCTTTCAATTTGCACTAGCATACATATATAATACGACAAATGGAGGTGGCGATATGCTTCTCCAAGCAGCTTTAGATAGAGATCATATATTTACCATCTTAGAAACAGAAGATAATACTTGTCATACCACCTATGAATTTAAGAATACGCCACAAGATAAACCTGTGGTTAAATGGAATTCTTTACAAGGATTAGAAACTGAAGAAGGATATAGATTATCACCAGCTACCGCTTTAGAACATGAAATGGCCCATCATGTGCGAAGTGTTACGACTGACGACTATAAAGCCTTTCGACATGACACAGCTAGAAATACAGATCCTCAATATGGCACAATAGAAGAACGACGAGTCATCACTACCTATGAAGCTAAAACTGCACAAGCCAATGGAGAATTTCCAAAAAAATACAAACGAAAGTCTCATAAAGGAATACGTTTTAAAACATACTCTTCAACAAGTAATGAAATTGTAGAATACTTTAAATAATCAATGTATGATACGAACCTTATTAAACCTATTCTTAACGACAGTATTATTGACGGAAGGATGCAGCAAATCGGCATCCACATCCATTGCCCGTCCCACTAAGGATGACATGACACAAAGCTCTCATCCAGACAAGATACGAAAGAAGCTTGACTCTGTACGGGTAAAGTATTATACTTATTTCATAATGGGACTCACACCCCTTACGCGTGAAGAACTGATTAACAAACCGGTAGATTCATTCCTTCCCATCCTTCCTGACCATCCGAAAGGAAACGAAACGGTGGATATGAGGCTTCCGGAAAACAGAATACCGGAGGTTATCGATACTCTTATCACCACTCCACATGTTCTGGATGAGCTTTCAGCAGCCATACAGACTGTGAAGACTAACTTCCCGGGAACGTACCCGTATGAGGACGTCAGGATGACAGCGTGGTTCTACTACCGGAATCATACCGTGGACATCATAGACTATCATGGGACTTATCTGGAAGCCTTCACACTGAACGGGCAGGAGGGCAAAGAGAATGACCGGCTGACCTATCTATTGCGCCAGCATTCCGGTTTCTATTGGTTTCATAATCTCTTCCACCTGACTTACATGCACGAGTTGTATAACATCAGCTTTCCTCAAGACACTGTTGTCAATGCCGATGGCGTCCGGCTATATTACGGAAAACCTTATCAGGCAAAATATTATGAGGATACGTTCAATTATGATTTTATACCGCTTCCCTATCTGAAAATAGAATATCCGGGTAGATGAAGCTTCTGTGAAATATAGCTATAATAGTAGAAAGGGGAAGATAAGCCACCTCCTGATGGAGATACGCTTATCTCCCTTCCCTTAAACCAAACGGTGAAAACAAGAAAACCATGAAAAACAGAACGATTTTTCTCGCCATTGCTACCGTACTTCTCCTTCTCGCAGGAGGAATAGGGATAAACCGGCTCTGTCAAAAGACGGTTCCTGAAGAACAACCGCCCAAACAGAAGCAACTGTACCCACCATTTGTGTACAAACCGGATTCTGCCGAAAGAGTAAGATGGAAAAAGTTGAATCCAAAAGAACTGGAAGAACTGGAAGAACTGGAATTCCGTAAATTCGAAGACTATATGTCCGACTTTGACTCCAGGAAATTCACATTGGATGAGCCCAATATCGTGTTAGAATCTAACCCAATGGCTAAGTTAAAAGGATACAAACAATATAAAGAATGGGAAGACTATAAATATGATCCAGACTATATATTATATCCGGGAATGCATATCCACGGTATGACCAAAGAACAAGTCTTGGAAAAATATAAAGATAATAGAATGGTAAGCTATGGTGAGGCTGATACATTACGGTATGGAATACTCATAAGTTCCGGAGGCGTTCTTCCCAAACTAAGATTCATGGTATCAGACTTGCATTATGCAGAAATCAGTTCGTGTTCATGGGTATTTATACGAGAACCATATCCACTTGTGCGGGTTGTCTACTTCATCAGAGATGGTAACGTGCAACGAGCATTCTGGGGATATGAGGTTAATCTATCTAGAGCCGACATGATGGATCTTCCCACAATACCCTAACGATAGAAAGGTTGTACTGCACACCATGTTGCAGTGCAATCTTTCTTATTTGAGTAGTTTTCTCACAAAAGATTCCCGAAAAGCTTTGTCGTTCACATACAATCGTCTAAATTTGAGGAGCGAAGGAAAAACCACAGCCTCGTGCTAAACGATAACTATGAAAAAAGGTAACAAGCTAAGTATCATCCTGACAGCAGGCGCAACGATTCTGCTGCTTGCAGTCTTTTCCCTTGCCCCCAGTCAAGAGGACAAGATTACGTGGGGAGGAGAATATCCACCTCCACCAAAAGAGCTGACCTGGAAAGAAAAGTGGAAACGCTCAAAGTTGCACCCCATAAAGCAAGATCTCTTAAATAGAGAAGACCAAGATAAGTATCATACCGATTTGCTAAGACTTTATGAAGATGAGTATACGAAGAAAATGCGTGAGCCCATTATCCGCCTCGATAAGGACCCTTACAGCAAGCTCCGTAGGCTCAACTACTATGAAAGCTACGATCAACCGCATAAATACTGGGACACCTATGTTTTAAGTGACGGACTGGACACACACGGGGAAACATTGGAGGACTTAATACAAAAATATGCCAAGCATAAACTTGTCACACATGAAGTCGATACGTTTCGCTTTGGATGCCCCATAAACGAAGGATATGGAAATCAAGAAGTAAACTATATGCTGTCAAAGATCCATTATGCTGAGGTACACACCTATGTCTGGCATGTAGAGCCGAACTTAAGAAGGACTATATTGTTCCTGAATGACAATGGAGTACTGCGATCATTCTGGGGATATCAAGTGGAACAAGGCGGATGTATTATTGATTATCCTGAATTTCTGTATGATATTGGTCCAGATTAAGATGAATAGAGTTACCTGTTGTCTCCATAAGTTGTAAAATAGAAGGAAAGATAGATTACAAACGGTGAAAGCTCTGTATAGAAAGGTTGTACTGCACACCATGTCGCAGTGCAACCTTTCTTCTTTAAGCTGCCTTCTCAAAAAGATTCCCGAAAAGCTTTGTTGTTCAAACGAACTGACCACCTCCATCATAGGGATATAGTTCGTTGAGTGTCAGATTTCTTCAACATATATTGTCATTTCCTCCAATCAAAAATGTAGGGGCGAGCGGTCTGCTCGCCCGGTCCAATCATGGTCCAATCCCAATTGTTTCTCTACATCCACGCATAATGACGAACAATTAACCGTACGAAAGGCGTTTGAACAGTTGTTGAACATTTATTGGAGGGTGTATTGGACGTTGCATTGGACGGTACATTGGACCGGGCGAGCAGACCGCTCGCCCCTACATTCGGGTTGTATACAGCTGTCTTCCCAAAAAGATTCCCTTTTGACAACAGCAAACCGGGGCTCACCCCTTCCGTCGGGCACGCAGATACTCCACAATGCCGGGGATGAGGGAGATGATGATGATGGCGACGATGACCAGCTTCAGGTTCTCCTGGATGAACGGCTGGTTGCCGAAGAGATAGCCCGCATAGAGGAACGAGGCGACCCAGAGAAGGCCTCCCGTGAGGTTGTAGAGCATGAAGTAGGTGTAGTGCATCCGTCCCATGCCTGCCACGAAAGGAGCGAAGGTACGGACAATGGGGACGAAGCGGGCGAGGATGATGGTCTTTCCACCATACTTCTTATAGAACTCATGTGTCTTGTCGAGATAGCTCTGCTTGAAGATTTTGGAGTCCGGGTTGCTGAAGAGCTTCTTGCCGAAGAAGTGCCCGATGGCGTAGTTGCACGAGTCGCCCAGCACGGCGGCGGCAAAGAGCACGAGTGCCAGCAGGTGCACGCTCAGCGGCATGTCAGGCTGGGCGGCAATGGCTCCGCCGACGAAGAGGAGGGAGTCTCCCGGGAGGAAAGGGGTGACCACGAGTCCGGTCTCGCAGAAGATGATGAGGAACAGGATGGCGTAGGTCCACTCATGGTAGTCGCGCACCATCTCGACCATGTGCTGGTCGATGTGGAGGAGGAAGTCGATGATAAATTCCATAGGGTTGTGTGATGTGTTTGTGTGTACGGGCTCCGGGGAGCTTCCGGGGACAAAGATACGCATTTCAGCGGAATATCTGCAAGGGGGAGAGGGAGGAGAAGCCGCCGCCCCTGCCCGCACGCACAAAAAAATAGACCCATCTTCACAGACAGGTCTATTCTATTATAAACTTTTGTTTTAACAAAGCACAAGATTCCTCTTGTGTTTATCGTGGTCGGGCCGAAGCCCGTTGACGGTCAAGAAGGTCATTCAGCCAGCGGGTCGAATGTTCCGTTGGCACCACCATGGTTGTGGTCGCCCCAACCGATGGTCTGTTCCACGGCGGGGTTCTGGTTCATGGCACCCTGTGCCAAGCCCAGGAAGTAATACTTCGGATGGTATTGGAAGTAAAGCTCGCTGTGGTTCGAGTCGTATGAGTCGCCCTTCTTCTTCTTATACGTCAGGTATTTCGTATAGAAAGCCTTCAGCGCCTCCTGCTGGTCGGCAACCGGTTGGCGCAAGTCCATCACGGCTGCGGAACGTTCACCTGAGTTTACTGTTCCGTCTGTACCATAAGCAATGCCGCAGAGCGGGTCGGGGTTGTTGTCGCCCACGTAGCTGTCGCCGTTCGGATAGTCACGTCCGCCCAAGCCGTCGTTGTAGTCGTTGCTGACGCGGAACTCCATGTTCTCACGACGTTGACCGTTCATGGCGCGATAGCCCAGCCAGGTGCAGGTGTTGCCGTTCCATCCGGTGAGCTTCCAGGTCGACGGAGCACCTTCCACGGTACCCGTACCGCCGTCGAACAGCATCCAGCGGCGCATGTCGTCGAAACGTTTGCCCTCGAAGGCAAGCTCGATCTGGCGCTCATAGAGCACAGCCGACATACAGGCTGCCTGGTCGCTGCTCAGCGTAGCGTCCAGTCCGCAGTCGCCCGTGTAGCCCACACGGCGGCGGATTTCCTTCAGGATTTCCACGGCCTCGTCCATGTGTCCTGCACCGCAGGCAGCTTCAGCCAGGTTGAGCTTCACCTCGGTGTAGCGCAGTTCCATCCACGGAGCTGCCGAACGGCCGAAGTGGCGGTCGTCGCTCCACTCATAGAGCGGGCTGTTGTTGACGTCGTAGTCATCCGAACGCTTGCGCACGTAGATGCCCTTGGCATTGCCCATCAGGCCGTCGGGACCGAAGTTTGTGCCCGACTCCACGTTGTCGCGGTCTTCAGCGGAAGCGTACCATACGTAGTTCCACAGCACGTAGTCCGGACCGTTGTAGGGGTACATGTTGTCGGCGTTACGCGGGTCGTTGGCGAAGGCCCAGCGTACGCCCGGGAAGGCGAAGGTGCGGTAGAAGCGCGGGTCGCGGTTCATGAACGGTGCGTTCTGTTCGTAGGCATAGACCGACGGACTGAGCTTGCTGTAGGTGCTGCTGCTCGGACGCTTGCCGTCTGCCATGGGGAACATGCTGATAATCATTTCCGACGGGGTCTTGCCGCCTCCGCCTTGTGCGTTTGACGGACGGATGCCGCTCTCCCAGGCATTGTTGCGTGCATAGTCGGGCACGCCGCCGGGGTTGATGGTGTTGTAGAGCGTCACGAGGACGGCTTCCTTGCTCCGCTTGTTGCCTGCCGGGCTGAAGATGCGTGCCCAGTTGGCTGCATTGGTCTCGTAGGTTGTCTCCTCATAGCCGTAGCCGCAGCCATCGATGACGGGCAGTGCCTCCTTCATGAAGGTGTAGGCGTCCTGCCAGCGTTGCTGGTCGTTGGCACGGTTGAAGAGCGGGCTTGCCCAGAGCAGGAGCAGACGTCCCTTCAGCGCGAGTGCCGTACCGGTGGTCACACGTCCGTAGTTGGAGTCTTCCCATCCGCCGTTGGCTGTGGCGGGCGTCAGCAGTTTGGCTGCCAGGTCGAGGTCGGAGATGATGAAGTCGATGGTTGCCTTTGTCGACGAACGTGGCGTCTGTGAGTCAGCCACGGGGTCCTGCACCTCGGTGATGATGGGCACACCGCCGTACCACTTCACGAGGTTGTAGTAGCACCATGCACGCCAGAAGTAGACTTGTCCGAGAAGCTGGTCCTTGTCCTCCTGGGGGATGTTGCCGTTCGTCAGTCCGCGGATGACGTCGTTACAGTTGCGGATGCGTCCCCAAACGGACTCGCGGATGTTGTTCGACTGGTTCTGGAAGTAGTCGGGCACGGTGTTCGCACCGCTGAGGTAGGTCAGCTTGTTCTGCGGGTCGTTGAACTTGTCGAAGCCGCTGTACTCCTCCGTACACTTCGAGAGCAGGTCGGCAGAGCCGCTGGAGGGATATTTCCAGTTGGGACCGTCCAGTGTCGGCTGGCAGAACCAGTAGATGTCGCTCACACGTCCGGTGGCTCCGCTGACGTAGTTGTAGACGTCCTCGCTCACCTGGTCGTAGTTCTTCTTGTCCTGGAGGAACTGGTCGCTGCACGCTGTGAGAGCGGCAGAGGCGGTCAGGGCAAGGGCAAATAGTTTTATCGTTGTTCTTTTCATTGTCGTTCGGTTAATGTGTTTTTAGAATGAGATGTTGATACCCACGGTGAACTTGCGCAGTGAGGGATAGCTGTCGAAGCTGCTCATCGGGTCCATGAAGTTGTCAGGATAGGGGTTGTAGAGGCTCAACAGGTTCTGTCCCGTCACGTTGAAGCGGCAGCTCTGGATGCCGAGCATCTTGGTGACGCTCGACGGCAGTGCGTAGGCGAGTGTCAGGCGGTTGAGGCTGATGCGTGTGCTGCTGATGCGCCAGAAGGTCGAAGCCACGCTGTTCACGTCAGAGTAGGCGAGGTTCGGATACTTGGCATCGCGGTTCTCTGCCACGACGAGGTTGCCCGAAGCGTCGTAGACATCCTGATAGGAGTACATGTTGTCCACGTTCCAGAACGACGGCATGTTGGAGTATTCCAGGTCGCCTTCAGCCTTGAGGGCGGAAGTAGGCACGATGCTGTAGCCACCCCAGCTGGCACCGAGCTGTGCGCTGATGGAGAAGCCTTTCCAGTCGGCACTCAGGTTGGCGGTCACGCCGTAGGGGTTGCCGCGGTGGGAGAGTTCCACCTGGTCGTTGTCCTTGTCGACGATGCCGTCAGGACCGGCGTAGGTGCCGTCCTCCTGCAAAGGTCCGCGGACGTCCTTGTAGATGAGCATACCCGGACGGACTTCGTCCTTAGACATACCCATGTAGGAGGTGATGTTGTACTTGGCGAAGTATTCGTCAATCTCCTGGAAGTTGCGGAACATGCCCAGACACTGCATACCCCACGTACCCTGGTCGGTGCGGTCGCCTTCCTGAATGCTGCGGAAGAGGTAGTCGGTCGCCCAGTCCATGAGGAGCACCTTGTTGTCGGTGTAGCCCGTGTTCAAGCCGATTTTGTATTTGAAGTCCTTGCCGATGTTGTCGCGCCAGGTGATGCCCACCTCGACACCGTAGCTGTCCAGCTTACCGTAGTTCACCTTCGCCGACTGCGTACCGACGGTACCGGGGACGGAAGCCGAGTAGTTCGTCAGCATCTCGCGGTTCCACTCATAGTAGCCGTCGATGTTGAAGGCGAGGCGGTTGTCGAGCACGTTGAAGTCGAGGCCGACGTTCGCCTTGTAGGTCTTGTCCCAGTGGGCGTCGCGGTTCACGGCGGAGTTGTTCTTGTTCAGTGAGATGTGTGTGCCGGCGTTGTTGCCTGTGCCCGTGCCGATGACCGGACCCTTGTCGAGGTCCATGCCGTAGGTCTGCATCCACTGCCACGGCGTGGTGTTGTCACGACCGGTCAGACCGAACGAGGCGCGGAGCTTCAGGTAGTCGATGAACTTCACGTGGTCCTTGAACCAGCCTTCCTCTGACATCACCCAACCGGCAGATACCGACGGGAAGGTACCCCAGTAGTTCTCGGGGGCAAACTTGGTCGAGGCGTCCGATCGGAGCAGGAACTCCAACAGGTAGCGGTCGTTGTAGGCGTAGTTGATGCGCCCGATGTAGGACAACGTTCCTGATTCGGCGCGCGTCCAGTTGGTGGTCATCTCGCTGTCCATACCCACGGAGTTCGACTGTCCCGTGGTGAATTCATACGGGTCGGTCACCTGTCCGGTCATCCACTCGCTCTCGGTCTCCGACTTTTCGATGGAGAAGAGGGCGCTCACGTGGTGGTCGCCGAAGTCGCGCGAATAGGAGAGGGTAAGGTTCATCTGGTAGTTGTCGGTGCGGTCCATCGTACGGGAGAGCATGTCGCCGTTGTCTACCGAGTTTCCGCCGTTGGCGAGGATGAAGTTGTTCTCGTCCATCAGCGCTTCGTATTCAGCCTCCTGGCCCGGTATGGGAGTGTACAGGTGCTGTCCGCTACCGGAGCGGCGTGACATCTGATAGAGGTTGTACTCCGTACCGTACTGGTTGTTCTTGTTGGTGCTGATGCTCTTGGCGTAGGAGAAGCGCACGTTCAGTCCCTTGAGGAAGTCGATGTGGCTGAAGTCGTACTCGAGGCTGCTGTTGATGGTCAGGTTCTGGCTCATGGAGCTGCTGTAGTCGCCGTTGTTCTGGAGCACGTCGAAGTGGTAGACCTGGTCGTCGCCCTTCTTCTCGTTGCTGATGCCGTAGGCGGCGATGGGCAGTCCGTTGACATATTCAGGGATGTAACGCGGACGGTAGAGCAGGCGGCGGTAGTCATTCTCCGAGTCTGTTCCGCCGACTTTCACGAGCGGGTTGGTCTTCTTGCCATAGTCGCCGGACACCTGCAAGCTTGCCTTGAAGCCCTTGGCTATCTGCAGGTCGACACCGGCGCGGAAGTTCCAGCGGTCGTAGTCGAGCTTCCCGAGGTTACCTTCCTGGTCGAAGTAGGAGATGCCTGCGTAGTAGTTGGCCTTCTCCGACGCACCACTCAGGTTCACACTGTGCTTCTGCGTGATGCCGGTCTCCCAGTACTTGTCGAGCAGATTGTAGTTGAGTCCGCGCATGGCGGCAAGCTCGTCGGCCTGGAAGAGGTCGAGTTGGGGGTTGAGGTCGGTCTTGAGGGGGTCGGCAGCCTTCACGGCGTTCCACAGACGGCCGTACTCATAGGAGTTCAGCATCTTGGCATGGCCGACGGCGTCGGTGATACCGAACGAGCCGCTGTAGGAAATCTGCGGGGCGCCCATCTTGCCACGCTTCGTGGTGACGAGGACGACACCGTTGGCAGCACGTGCACCATAGACGGCTGCGGCGGCGTCCTTGAGGACGGAGATACTTTCAATCATGCTCGGGTCGAGGTTGTTGAACGCTTCCGAGCCGAGGTTCTGCATGGTGTTGCCCACCTTCACGTCGTTCGGGTAGATGAAGCCGTCGATGACGAACAACGGTTCCTGTGCGGTCGAACCGAGGGCACTCACGTCGCCCGAACCACGGATGGACAGGCGGGCGGGAGCTCCCGGACGTGCGTCGCCGCCGCTCACGCTCAAACCGTTGACAAGTCCGCTCAGCGAGCTGGCGAGGTCGCCGCCCACGAGGTCCTGGATTTCATCCATCGGGACGGTGGAGATGGCACCCGTCAGGTGGGCCTTCTTCTGCACGCCGTAACCCACGACAACCACTTCGTCGAGTTGCTGGGTGTCCTCCTTCATCACGATTTTCACCTGTGAGAAGTCGGTGACGCGCAGGGTGGAGTAACCGATGTAGGAGATTTCCACGGCTCCGCCCTGGGGAACTTTGATGGTGAACTTACCGTCGAGGTCGGTGATGGTGCCGCCCTGGGTCTGTCCGGCGATGCGTACGGCAGCACCGATGATGGGGATATCGGTCTCGTCGACGACCGTACCCGTGAATGTGATTTGTGCTTGGGCAAATGCCGACGTAAATGTGCCGACGGTCATCAATGCACCAAGACCTACCTTTAATATCTTGTTGTATTCCATTGATTCAATGCTTAGTTTGTTTTGACTGGGTGGGTTGGCAAGCCTGTGGAGGCGGGGGGCTCGTTGGCGTCCGCTTCCCCCGTCCGCCTGTCAACCTGTTTGATTACTTATACCAGCGCGGGTCGCCTGCCTGGTTCTGAGTGGCGACAGGAGCCGTCGGTGTGAAGTTCACACCGCCCTTTTCCTGGTCGTCGAGGTTGATGGCCTGGAGGAACGTTCCGGCAAAGGCAGGGTCTTCGAGGGTTGCATACGGGTTGCCGTCGCTGTCCTTGCGGCCGCCGGTGTCGTTGCTGTGCGGAGTGCTGTCCACGCCCCAGATGGTGTTGCCCGGTGTGTGGCGTTCACAGTTGTTCTGCAGGTACTGGTAGATGCGGAAGACGTTGTAGAAGATGTTGTACTGCGTGTTCAGCACGACGGTGTTCGTGTTCGGCATGTTGTTTCCGAAGTCTTTGTTGGAGAATGTCTTACAGAAGGTATTGTAGCGGATGTTGTGCGTCGACGAGTTGTCGTTGTTGCCGAAAATCTTCTTCGGTTGGGCGTTGCTGGAGTTGGAGTAGCGGATGAAGTAGGCAGATTCGTTCTTCACCAGGTTCCAGATTGTGTTGTTCTCGATGGTCATGTCCTTCACCAGTCCGTTGCCGCGGTCGTAGTAGAGGTTGATGAACGAGTTGGACCCCTCGTTGTTCAGCTGAATCAGGCAGTCGGTGATGCGGAAGTCGCGGAGGCTCCACGGCTGCTTGTTGCCATAGATGAGGCTGTTCGGCAGGTTCTTGATGTTGCACTCCTGGAAGATGACCGGCTTGTTGATGACATAGCCGTTCTGGTTGGCTCCGTTCGCCTTGTAACCCAGGCTCTCGGTTGAGATGGAAGCGTCAGGCGTGTCGCTCAGCATGAGGAGACCCGTCTGGGTGGCATTCGTACAGTCGAAGTCGATGAACTTCACCTTCAGTCCTGCCTGTGTCACGAGCGCTCCTTCCGGTCCGACGATGACGCGCGGGTGCGTGCCGTCCTTCTCGGTGCTGCGCAGGGTGATCTGGTTCAGGCGGAAGTCAACTTTGCCGTTGAGCGTGTAGGTCTCGCCTGCTTCAAGCGCGAAGCCCTGTTCCTTCTCGCTGTCCTTCAGGTTGGCGTTGATGTACTCGGCAATGTCCGTGCCCACGGGGATGGTCGTTGCCGGTACGAGAGCGGAGTACTGGTAGACCGTAGCCGATGCAGCTCCGGCGTTGTTGAGCTTGTCGTTGCCCAATGTCTGCAGGCTGATGTTGTAGACGGCGTCTTCTATCTTGGCGAAGGCCACGGAGCAGCCGTCCACGATGCTGTCCTGAATAACGGTGAGGGGATTTTCCGAAGTCACAGACTCGTCCTCCGGGTTCTCAATACATTCGATGTTGCAGAGATAGCCGCCGGCTCCGTAGATAACCGGCCAGGAAACCTTGACACTTTCCGTTCCGTCGGGGTTGGTGAGGATGCTGAATGATGCCTCGTCAATGGTCGGCGATTCCAGCTGCGTGTTCGTCACACCGCCACTGAAGCTCTCGTCATCGACTCCTCGTGCACACGAGGCGGCGAGAAGAACCACTGACAGGAACGCAATGCCTCCAATACGTTTGGTTTTCATCTTACTAGGGATTTTAAAGTTAAACAAAAGTATATTCTATCTAAAGTTCAAGTTCCGTGTTGACGGTGGAGTGAAAGTACATCAGGGAGGCACAATGTCTGTCGACTTGTACGGGGCATGTCTTTATCTTTCAGTTCTTGTGCTTTGTTAATGTGCTTTTCTTCACAGGTTCTTTGTGTTTGTATGACGCTGCGAAGGTATGTTAAAAAACTAGTGGGTAGGGGGTAAAATCATCTCAAAAAGGCGGACGTATGTTGCACTATTGCCTTTTAACGTGCCGTGTACCCGTCGCAGGCCGTTCTGTCCGTGGAGGTTGGGGATTGTCGGACGGAAGACTCCTCCGGCGGGAAGGGAGTGTGGGCATCTTCCGAATTCGCGACAACGTGTAAATATTTATCGTCTCTCTCTTTTCAGACCTCTGTCTCTACGTTCGTACGGACGCGTCGCCACGCTCGTACGGACGCGTCCGCACGACGCTACGGACAGGCCCGTACGATGCTGCGGACACGTTCGTACGAAGGTCTTAAATAGTTTTGTCGTAACATGCTGACAAATAGAGTGTAACATCAGTCCTTGCGTCTGCGTTTTATACCCCTTGCCGACCCGTCGGAGGGCGTCCGTATGTCCTGTTTTTTCGCATCATCGGACGGACATTTTCCGGAAATCAGGTCTTCCGCCTTCAAATACAGCCCCGTTCATGCCGGAAGCTGCGTGAAATCGTCGTATCTTTGCGCCCGTATAACAAAGAACATAGATGAAGACATTTCAAGAGTTAGGTGTTTCCGAGGAGATACTGAGAGCCATCACGGAGCTGGGGTATGAGAATCCCATGCCCGTACAAGAAGAAGTAATCCCTTATCTGCTGGGAAACGGGAATGACGTTGTAGCTCTAGCCCAAACCGGAACGGGAAAGACGGCTGCCTTCGGACTGCCGCTGATCCAGAAAATCGAAGTTAAGAACCGCGTGCCCCAGGCACTGGTCCTGTGCCCCACCCGTGAGCTGTGCCTCCAGATAGCAGGCGACCTCACTGACTATTCAAAATACGTGGACGGCCTGCGTGTGCTGCCCGTCTATGGCGGCTCGTCGATAGAGAGCCAGATACGCAACCTCAAGAAGGGGGTACACATCATCGTGGCTACTCCGGGCCGTCTGCTGGACCTCATGGAGCGTGGCACCGTGAAGCTCGGCACCATCCGCGACGTGGTGATGGACGAGGCGGACGAGATGCTCAACATGGGGTTCACCGACAGCATCAACGCCATCCTGGCGGATGTGCCCGAGGACCGCAACACGCTCCTCTTCTCCGCCACGATGAGTCCCGAGATAGCGCGTATCGCCAAGAACTACCTCCGAGACCCGAAGGAAATCACCATCGGCACACGGAACGAAGGGAACAAGAACGTGAACCACCTGTATTATATGGTGCATGCGAAGGACAAGTATCTCGCCCTGAAACGTATCGTCGACTACTACCCGCAAATCTACGGCATCATCTTCTGCCGCACCCGCAAGGAGACACAGGAGATAGCCGACAAGCTCATCCAGGACGGCTACAATGCCGACTCCCTGCACGGCGAGTTGTCGCAACAGCAGCGTGACCTGGTGATGCAGAAGTTCCGTCAGCGTCACCTGCAGCTGCTCGTCGCCACCGACGTGGCTGCCCGCGGACTCGACGTGGACGACCTGACGCATGTCATCCACTACGGACTGCCCGACGACACCGAGAGCTACCCCCACCGCAGCGGACGTACGGGACGCGCCGGAAAGACGGGTACGTCCATCGCCATCATGAACCTGCGCGAGAAGGGACGCATGCGCGAAATCGAGAAGATAATCAACAAGAAGTTTGTGGCAGGAGAGATGCCCACCGGCAAGCAAATCTGCGAGAAGCAGCTCATCAAGGTCATCGACGATATCGAAAAGGTGAAAGTCAACGAGGAGGAAATCGCCG
>UMGH01034950.1_pt1 | contig 26154 bp, 24 predicted proteins | sample 1965231 | NCBI WGS metagenome assembly UMGH01 (sample SAMEA4836068, study PRJEB28245) | human gut metagenome | biome: gut microbiome; material: fecal sample | place: Denmark | collected 2008 | reverse complement strand
ATGTTTAGAAAATGTGTCAACCTATATCAGGGTAAGACACAGTAGAGATATTGTGTCATGGTATTCCTTCTTTATCAATGCTACGTGAGAGAATTAGTCAAGTAGAAAAAGGAAACAATAAAAAAGTAGTAGACATCCGTTTTCGTAATAAAGTTACAGGTCAATACGATACATGTGTGAAATACACTTTTGATGATGGATCTGTTTATTGCAGTTCTATTGCAAAAGATTTCTATTTCAGAGGTTTTGTTACAAATTACTTTTTAAGAGAAAATTGCTTTCATTGTTCATATGCGATACCAGAAAGAGTCGCAGATATCACTTTGGCCGATTTTTGGGGGTATAAACTAAAACAACTCAAGTTCAGATCATTTCGTAATGGAACATCTTCTGTTTTAGTAAATTCTCTCAAAGGACGTTTTTTATTTGAACATATAAAAAGTCAATTAGTGATTGATGAACGTTTGTTCTCAGAAGTAATTAAATGTAATCCTAATTATGTAATGCCTCAACCCAAGCCCACTTCCTACGAGGAATTCTGGGAAAAAGAAAGTAAAGGTGAGAATATTATTGATCTCCATCTGAAATATTTTCCACCTGTCTCAAATAAAAAGATAAGCAATTTAAAAATACTCAAAGGAGATATAGGAGTTTTATTACATGAACTTCATATAAGAAGAAAGAAATTTTAGTATTCATATTTATTTAATATTATTAAAAATGTTATCAACACTAAATAATTACAGAGTAAAATATCTTCGTTGGTTGTATGGTCCTATCACCGATGGTATAAGAGAGTATAAAATTCGTAGACATAGAAATGCTGATTGTCAAATGATAGCAAATCTTAAACCTGGCATTAATAGAGTTTTCTATCTGGGTATAACCCAACAGCCTAATTTGGGAGATATGGGACAGCATTACTGTATCAAGAAATGGATAAAGGAAAATTATCCTGACAGAGAATTGATAATGGTTGAGAGCACTACTATTACAGATTGTCGTTTCACCAGTAAGTTTTTTGATGCTATAAAACGAGTTTTCCAGAAAGAAGATTTTATTGTCTTTCAGAGTGGATATTGCACTCAAGACCTTGGTGGTGATCATCCACTTATGCATCAGCTTGTATGTAAAAACATGCCTAACGCAAAAATACTGATGATGCCTCAAACTATTTATTTTAAAAACGAAGAAAATCGTAAAATTTGTGCAGACAATCACAACCAAGCTAAAAACATGCTGTTCTTAGCTCGTGATCAATTTTCCTACGAACAGGCAAAAGAGATGTTTCCAGATATTCGTGTAGAGGCATTCCCTGATATAGTAACAACTCTCATAGGTACTCTTACGTTTAACAATAAAAGAAATGGAGTCTGTCTTTGTACACGTAATGATGGAGAAAAGCTCTATTCCTATGAAGAAATTAATGCATTGAAGAAAAAACTTGAAAATGCAGGAATTCCTGTTTTAGAGAAAGACACACAAGGAAAGAGACCATTTGAAGAGATAAGAGCTAATCTTAAAAAATTCATTGAAGCTGAGATAGAAAGTTATTCTCACTACAAGGTTACAATTACAGACCGCTACCATGGCACTATATTCTCGCTTTGCGCTGGCACTCCCGTTATTATCATAAAAACTACAGACCATAAGGTTACAACTGGAGCCGATTGGTTCAAGGGCATCTATGATGACTATGTATATGTAGCCGAAGATCTTGATGATGCATATAGATTAGCCTCTGATATATTGTCAAAAAGAATATCACATAAGTTAGAGCCATATTTCAAGGAACAATACTACGACAAACTGAAAAATATCTTTTCAAACAAATAGTAGAACAACTGTATGTCACCTATAAGTTTTATAAAGTCATTATATCCAAGCAGAATAGAGCATTGGATAATGATGTCAGTCCTATTATACACAATATCTTCTGTTCTACAAGGATTTGTTTCTCCGTTTATCAGCAAGATATTTTTGTATTCAGGTTGTGGGGTCTATATTTACAAATTGATCACAAAATGGCGAGGAATACCACTTTCAGGAATTACCCGTTTCGCTTTTGTCTTTCTTTTATTGTGGACTATAGCGCTTACGATTCACATGTTTCTATTTTTCGACTTGTCAACAGTAATTTCAGGTAAAATTAATAGAGGTTTTGTTTCGTATGTATCATTTTTATTAAACTCCTTGCCTTTTTTTCCACATCTCTTGATTTTGTGTATTTGTTGTTTTAAAAAAGGATACGAATTCGACTTCAGATATCTCATTCGTATATCATTACTTATGGCAATAATCTATATAGTAATGTTTCCTTTTGCATTCAAAAAAATGACTTCTATAGATGTCAGAGCAGTCGGAGATATTGTTGATGGTGTAAATGAAGGTAAAGATGCTACGTTGGGTTTGCGTATATTAGTACCTGCTACTATTTTAATATATCTCAATCAATACCTCTCGTTGAAAAATTGGAGATTGTTTTTGTTGGTATTTATTTGTGGCTTATTAATTAATGCATACATGGGTCGCCGTGGAGCAACGACCTTTAGTGTTCTCTACCTTCTTTCCATGTGGTTGATATATGTAATTCATAAAGGCTCAAATCGATTCATGGCATTTATTATAGGTGTATTGATGCTTGGAGTTGCTTATATGATATTTATTAATACCAGTGATTCTCTTTTCTCATATATATTGGAACGAGGAATGGATGACAATAGATCTGACAGAAATGAAGACCTTATAGTTGACATGACAGCAAATGGCGATTGGTTGTGTGGACGTGGCTGGTTTGGACAATATTTTGATACGGTTTACGGCTATCGTGGTAGTATAGAGACTGGAGCATTGGCACTTTTGCTCAGAGGTGGCTTTCTGTATTTGGTACCGTACGTATCTATATTATTGTTCACTTTCATAAATGGATTATTTAGGTCAAATAACATTTTATGTAAATCATTCGGACTTTTGGCTGGATTGCAGATACTCTATCTTTACCCATATGGATGGCCCATGTTCTCGATGGATTATCTAATGCTATGGGTAGGTGTTTATTTTTGTAATCAACCATTGTTTAGGTCTATGAGTGATGCTACTATTTATAAAAAATATTTTGCATGAAAATACTTTGGTTCTCTTTGTCACCATGCGGTAGCATGAGACGTAATAACACAACAAAATTCACACAGACTTGGATGGTAACTTTGGAAGATGAGTTGAAGAAGAATACAGAGATAAAACTCTCTGTTGCATATTTCTCCAATACAGATGAAGAACCATTCTTATATGATAATGTCATGTATTATCCAATGTCTGTTGCTTCTCATTCATACAATGATAAGTTGCGTAATATTTGGGGTAGAACAGACAGTCAGAATAACTTCAAGTTAAAACTGATGAAAAAAGTCCTTGAACTCTGCAAACCAGACTTAATTCATATTCATGGAACAGAATCTTGTTTCGGACTCATTTCTCCATATGTCGGCAATATTCCATTAGTATATTCTCTTCAAGGCGTAATGTCTTCTATATCTGAAAAATACTTTGCAGGATATGAAAAGATAGAGGCATCAAATACTGATACATTTAGAGACTATGTATTTGCAAAGACTGCAAAAAAAATGTATACTAAATTTTTGAAAAGTTCGGAGTTAGAACGTGATTTTTTAAAGAATGCTAATTATGTTATAGGTCGTACAGATTTGGATCGTTCTATCTCAATGCTGCTAAATCCTAAAAGAAAGTATTATGTGGTTAATGAGATTATGCGTAAGGAGTTTATGGAATCAGCTTGGCAAGCACCTACAAACAGAATATTTAAAATTGTAAGTGTACTGTCTGCGGGTATATACAAAGGATATCCTACACTTTTAAAAGCAGCTTCATTACTTACACATTACGCAGATTTTGAATTTGAGTGGAATGTTATTGGATGTGATGTCAACGACAAATGGGTTAAAGCGGCTATTCTTAAAACAGGAGTGCGTCCAGAAGAGGCTCATGTAAATTTATTAGGCAAACAAACAGCCCCCTTTATTGTAGAAAAAGAGTTGCTATCAAATTTGTATATCCATACAGGACAGACGGAAAACAGTCCTAATACTGTGTGTGAAGCAATGTGTCTTGGTATGCCAATTATAGCCACTTTTGCAGGTGGAACCTCGTCAATTTTAGAACATAAACACGAAGGGTATCTTGTACAAGATGGAGATGCTTTTGCTTTGGCAGGGGCTATAGTTGAAGCCCATAAACATTATAACCAATATATAAATTGGGGAAAAAATGCTCGCCAACATGCAATTACTCGACATAATGCAGCTAATGTTGTAGAAGAACTGACATCTGCATATAAAGCAATTTTAAATGACCACAAATTATAAGATATGGAACATAAACCACTTTTCTCAATAGCCACACCTTGTTTTAATAGCGTAAAAACAATTGAAAGAACAATAAAATCTATTCTTGCTCAAGAATTTAAGGATTATGAATATATTATTGTTGACGGTGGCTCTACAGATGGAACCTTGGACATTATCCAAAAATACGAACCTATGTTTGAGGGACGTATGAAATGGAAGAGTGAACCGGATAAAGGTATATATGATGCATTTAACAAAGGATGTCAGAGAGCTATTGGTAGATTTGTTTGGATTGTTAATAGTGATGATTGGATGGAGGATGGGGCTCTACAAAAAATAGCCAATATAGATCTAAATGATAATCAAATTGTTATTGGAGGATTAAATTGGATTGATGAAAGAGGAGCAGTTTATAGAACTAGTATATTCAATAAAAGAAAAATTGATTATGCATACAAAACAAATAGAATGATTCCTCATCCTGCAACTATTGTACCGAAACATATTTATGAAAAATATGGCTATTATAATATTAAATTCAAGATTGCTGGTGATTTAGATTGGTTTCATAGGATTTATCCTAAATCAGATGTGCAATTTACTGTTATCAATAGTCCTCTTAATAACATGACAATCGGAGGGGTCTCCACTTCATCTAATTTTAAGAAGGAAATCAGAGAAAGAAAGATTTTTTTTAAGAATAAATATGGATTAGGACTTAGGTATATGTATAATTTGTTGATATGGATTGTAAGATACTTAAGAAAGTAGAAATTGTATGATTTTTTTATATTAGGAATATGCCTAAAGTTTCAATAATAGTTCCATGTTGGGGAGTAGAAAAGTACCTTGATAGATGTGTTGAGAGTCTTGTTAATCAAACTCTTAAAGACATAGAAATAATTCTGGTAGATGATGAAAGCCCTGATAGGGTGCCGGTTATGTGTGATGATTGGGCAAAGAAAGATTCACGTATTAGAGTTATACATAAAAAGAATGGCGGATTAGGTTTTGCTCGTAATTCAGGTCTTGACATTGCTACTGGTGAATATGTTACTTTTTGCGATTCTGATGATTATATAGAGCAGGAAGCTTATGAAACCATGTACAATGAGGCGAAAAAAGAAAATCTTGATATATGCTATTTCAAAAATCGTAGATTTACTGATGGAGGAAAGAAAACAGAAGTTTGCTTTGATAAAAAAACATATTTCTTTAGCGGTAAAACGGAAGTTGAACAATTTCTACTAAATCTTGTTGGACGAGATTATTCTAAAACATCACAATCTACATTTAGTATGAGTGTATGTATGGCTTTGTTTCGTTTAGACAAAATAAAATCATCTGGAGTTCGTTTTATTTCGGAAAGAACTGTAGCCTCTGAAGATTTAATTTTTGATATAGAATTTATCCCACATGTTTCAAAGATAGGTGTTTTTCCTTATGTGTTTTACAATTATTACATAAATCCTTCATCAATAACAACAACCTTTAATGAGGGGAAGTATCTTAGAATGATGAAATTATTGAAAGTTGTGAAAGAAAAACTATTAGAAAATTATAAATGGGATACTATTAAAAACCATTATTATTCTCAACAGCTTCGAATCATTAAGATAGTTCTTCGAAATGAGAGTAAAAGCAATGATTCTTTAAAAGAGAAAGTTTGCAAAATTAAAAGGCATTGCAATGAACCAATTTTTGCCGATGTTTATAAAGATAAATCTATCTCGTCATTTCCAGTATCAGATAGAGGCATACTTTTTTGTATGAAGCATAAACTTACTATTCCTATAATACTAATGTATTTAAATAAATGAAAGTTAATAATATCAACAAAACCCTTAAAGCAGACCTTTGCACTGGCTGTGGCATTTGTGAAGGTGCATGTCCAACAGGAGCAATTTCAACTATTGTAGAGAAAGGAAACTTTCGACCTACAGTTAATAAAGAAAAATGTACCAACTGTGGACGTTGTGTAAAGGCTTGCCCTGGTCTTGGTGTTGACCTCGTGCGTCTTGCAGATAAATATCAGTCAGAAAATACCAATCATGACAAGATGGTTGGTAGGTATGAAAAGTGTTTTACTGGGTATTCTAACGATTTTGAAGTAAGATTTCATTCTGCTTCAGGTGGTATGGTGAGTCAGTTTCTTATTTGGTTATTGGAGAATAAGAAAATAGATGGAGCTGTTGTTACAAGGTTTGACCAAGAGAATCCACTGTTGGTAAAAACATTTATAGCAAATACTCGCGAGGATATTATATCTGCAAGAAGTAGCAAATATGCACCAGTTACATTAAATAGAGCAGCACAAGATATAAAAACAGCTTCTGGCTCTCGATATGTTATTGTAGGTCTCCCATGCCACATTCAGGGATTACGCAAACTCATGGAAATAGACAAAAAACTACGAGATAAGGTGGTTGGATTGTTTGGTATTTATTGCAGTTGTGGTCGTTCTTTCTATATGACAGAACACGTGTTTAAGGAAAGAGAAATTCCAAAAGATAAAATCACTTATTTCCAATACCGTGATGAAGGGTGTCTTGGAAAGATGGTTGTGAAAGTCCCCGAAGGGGATGCGAACACTATCAGAGTTGTTAATAATAACTCTGAAAGTATTCTTTCTAACGAGGAACGAAGTTATAAAGAACACTATCAGAGTTATTATCATCCCTTGAGAAGTTTCTTTATTCCTCGCAGATGTCTGTTCTGCATAGACCATTATGCGGAATTGTCTGATATAAGTTTTGGAGATATTCATATAAAGCCATATTCAGATGACAAAATAGGTGTAAACAGTATTATCGTTAAAAATAGAACATGGCTTAGACTTCTTGAAGAATGTCAAAAGGCAGGAGCTATTTATTTGGATGTAGTTCCTTTTAAAACTATTTCTGATTCACAAAAGATGTCATTCAAAAAGAAAGGCAGAAATGGAGCGTTCGTCAATATAGGTAAAAAACTTGGCTGGGTAGTTCCACAATATGATGTGGATTACCTTCGCCAACCGACCATGCATGATTGGTTGGACTATGTGCAAAATCGTGGCCAACAGTTCTTGGGTAGACATAAGGCACTTTGGACATTGATAATAAAGTTAAAATCGAAAGTAAATATTCATTGATATGACAAAGAAAGTAGGTTGTGTTATAGCTTATAAAAAGAACCATACAAATTATGGTACTTCGCTTGTTGGCTATGCCTTAGTGAAAAAGTTGCAGCAACTGGGATATGATGTAGAGATTATAAATTATGTAAAAAGGCTTTCTTTCCCAGAAAAGGTTGCAATTGCCATAAATCAGTTTAGAGTGCAAGGCGCAAAAATGTTCTTAAAGCGTTTCGAGAGTAGACCAACATGTCAGGCATATATTGATGGAATAAAAACAAGAACAAAATCGGTAGAAGCTTATAAACAGAAGAAACTTATACCGTTGTTTCATGATTATGTGGGGTATAAATCATTGGAAGAAGGTTCACTAAACTACGATGCTGTAGTAGTAGGTAGCGATCAAGTTTGGCTTCCTCATGGTTTAAAGACAAAGTTTTTTAATTTGTTGTTCGTTAATGATGCTGTACGTAAAATTGCATACGCAAGCAGTTTTGGAGTAAGTGAGATTCCTTCTTTTCAGAAAAAAGAGACATCGCATTACTTGAACCGCTTTTACCGTGTAAGCGTGAGAGAACAAAAAGGTAAGGAAATTGTTGATGCATTGTCTAAGAATAAGGCAACAGTAGTTGCAGACCCAACTCTCTTACTTAATGCGGATGATTGGGCAAAGGAGGCAAAGAATGCTAATGTTGATACATCTGAACCATATATTTTCTGTTATTTCTTGGGAACTAATCCTGAGGCACGGAAAGCTGCCAACGAACTGAAGGCTAAAACAGGACTAAAAATAATAGCTCTTCGTCACATGGACGAGTTTGTTGAAAGTGATGAAAAGTTTGGAGATGAAGCACCATATGCTGTAGACCCTAATGACTTCGTTAAGTATATTAAGAATGCGGAATACGTTCTAACAGACTCTTTCCATTGTTCTGCATTCAGTATACAGTTCCATAAAAAGTTCATGACTTTCTATCGTTTTGCTATTGGTGCAAAAGGTGGAAGAAACAGCAGAATAGATTTCTTGTTTAATGTTCTCGGTATACCAAGAGAGCATATATACCAAGGGGAGGTACAGAAGGTGGACAGTCCTATAGAATGGAGTGTCGTGGAAGAGAAGCTACAAGTATTTAGAGATGACAGTGTTGAATATTTGAAATTAGCACTTGATTAAAGTATAATACTAAATGGAATTGGTATGAGCTATATAATATCAAACAAATTAAGTAGTCAAATACTTATGTCTGGTGTGAAATACAAGGACAATCATCCAGGAGGTATTTCTGCTGTCGTACGATATTGGTCGGAATACATTGATGGAATTAGGTATTTTCCGATGTTTAAAGAGGGTAGCAGAATAAGTAAGATAAATATTTTCGCATGCTCTTATGTGCGTATGTTCTTGACACTTCTTTTTGACAAACGAGTAAAAATAGTACATGTACATACTGCAGCAGGTACAGATTTCAAAAGATCTACTAAAATTATAAATTTAGCTAAGAAATTTGGAAAGAAAGTTATCCTGCATTCCCATGCTTCACAATTTAAAGTTTTTTATGCAGAAGTTTCTAATGAGCAGAAAAATAACATTTTACAAACACTTCGTAAGGCAGACAAGCTAATAGTATTATCGGAATCGTGGAAAGAATGGTTTGAGAAAATAGGTGTGGAATCTAATAAGATAATTATTCTACATAACATAACTGCTTATCCAAAATTTCTGCCAGTAGATAAAAATACACAAATAGACATAGACACACGTCCCGTTAGATTTCTTTTTATGGGCGAAATTGGTAAACGAAAAGGTGTTTTTGACATAATTCGTGGACTCGTAAAACATAAAGAAGAAATAAAGGATAAAATAGAATTGCGGATTGGAGGGAACAAAATGGAAGAAAAAATCCGTAATGCTATTGCTGAAGGTGGCTTGTCGGACTTTGTAAAATTTGAAGGATGGGTGAGTGGAGAAAAGAAAATAGAATTGCTTAATTGGGCTGATGTGTATATTTTGCCTTCTTTCAATGAGGGTCTACCTATTTCTATACTTGAAGCCATGAGCTATAAGAAGCCTATTATTTCTACACCAGTAGGAGGTATACCTGAAGTTGTAGACAAAACAAATGGAATACTTGTAACTCCAGGAAATGATGAAGAAATATTCTCGGCAATGAAACACTATGTTGATTACAAAGCAGATATAACAAAACATGGTGAAAAAAGCTATAAGAAAGCTGAAACTTATTTACCTAATTATGTGCTTAACCATTTGAAACGAATTTATGAATCTTTGATATTGCAATAACATATGGCACGATATATAACATTCAAAAGAATCTATCAACGCGTTTGGTTGTTATTATCTAATCTACCAATGTCAGGTCATGGTGTTCGACCATGGTTAGTTAAAATGGGGGGAGTAAATGTATTAGATCCCAAACACACTTTTATTGGTACTGATATTGGTTGGGATACGGTACATCCTGAAAAAATTATTATAGAGTCTGGTGTCCGATTAACATCTCGTACTAGCATTTTGACACATTTCATAGATCCACAAACAGGAAATTATACATGTGGTGAGGTACGTATCAAAAAGAATGCTTTTATCGGCACAGGTACAATAATTACAAAACCCGTAACAATTGGAGAAAAAGCCATTGTAGGAGCAGGAAGTATCGTAACCAAAAACATACCAAATGATGAGGTGTGGGCAGGGAACCCCGCACGATTTATAAGAAAAAGATAGAGTAAAAGAGACAGAAATGTTCGCCTATAATCAAGGTGGACATTTCTCTCAAATGGTGGTTTTGCATAATTTGTTTGGTAAGGATGACACTATACTGATAACTAACAATGTACGTACTAAAAACAAATACGAACATTGATTGATAGTTTCGTGCAACGCTAATTTGATTTCAATGCACACTGCTACAAGAAAGAGAAAGGGTTATTGGATAAGCGGTTGAAGTAGAAAATCTACTAAGATAAGAAACATTTACGTTAATAGGTTAGTCGTAGCTACTGCTGTATCAGCGTTTTGTTTTCTTACCGCGATTAGAAATAATGTACACTATGGTATGTAATATACTGATATAATAATTAAACTATGATAGCATCTGTTCAATATAATGATTTGAGAGGCACTGTTGCCGCTGATGTCTCTGATTTACACATGAATTCACTCCAAAACTATCTTAAGGAAACATATAAAACATATGATGTTGAAAGATATGTGTGTCGTGGTTGTGTTATGTGGATTAGTGAACAAAATGATGTTCCGTATTTAAACTTAAGTTTCTTGTGTTGGGATAAGAAAACAGAAAAATTTGTTCGTTTTTATCCAAAGAAGAATACAAGCCTAAATGAAGCTTTTGCTCTTTTTAAACGCTTGGAATTAGTTTTAGGAACTGATGTGAACGATATTATTGTTAATGATGATGACAGTTTAGATTTAATATAATATGGCATCTAACATAATATTTCCCCCATTAGCTATAAAACAAATAGCTAATGTTATGGCAACTCAAAACTCAGCTGCCCCTAATTACATGAAGGGACCTGAATTGGTTAATATATTTAATGCATTAGGTTATCTAGATACTTATACCTTCTTAGAAGGTAGAGGTATTCAAACTATGGATTATGGAGATGGTTTATCTCGTTTAACATATACTATCAAGCGTTTGCAGGACTTGAATAAAGTTTATCAAGTTCCAAATGCTATACAGGAATTTGCAAATCGGGTTAGGGAGCCTTTCGAATTTGCTAATTCGATGAAGAAAGTATTGGAGCCTTTTAAATTGACACAATTTGTACCAGAGATAAAGACTATTCCTAAAGTGCAGGGTTATAATCACCAGGATAAAAAAGAGGAAACAAAATTATATACTGAAGATGATACAAAAAATACTGAGTATATGAAAATCTGCAATCAACGAAGAAAGGCTTCGGAAGAATCTATTTTAGGAGAAATACCAAAAGGTCGTCCAGTTGTTTTTATTAGTTATTCATGGGATTCTCCAAAACATAAAGAATGGGTTGCCAAATTTGCAGATGATTTAACTTCTAAAGGTATCTATGTTCTTTTTGATGATTATTTAGAAACCGGAACATCTCTTACAATGTTTATGGAAATTGGTCTAGAAAGGGCTGATAGAGTCTTGGTGATAGGAACACCTTCTTATAAAGAAAAATATATAAGTATTTCTTCTGGTGCTGCATTTGAAGGTTCGATAATACGTAATAGCATGTTTCAAAATTTAGGAACTAAGAAGTTTATTCCTTGTTTGAAAGAAGGAGATTTTATAAAGTCATTTCCTAATCTTTTGAGTGGATGTAAAGGTTATAATTTTACTAAACAAGAAACATATAAAGATAGCTTAGAAGATCTATGTCATGATATTTATGGTAAACCTCGTCGTTCAAGACCTAAATTAGGTGAGATTCCTAATTATGTAAAAGAGTAATTATTATGAGCACTGAGAAAATGAAAATGAGTACCAATGCACGACTCGTTTCAAGTGTATTGGCTAAATACAAGGATACTTTTTATGCATTTAAAGAGTTAATCAATAATTCTTTGTATGCAAAAGCAAGCCGTATTAAAATTGATTTCATACCATCTGAATGCGATGAGGATAGTTTACATTATCATCCTATAAATAAGATTAGAATCAGTGACAATGGATGTGGTGTACCCTATTCTTGTTTTAAGAAAAGTATTATGGAAATTGCCACTGATAATAAAACAGAAGGGTATGGAGTTGGTAGGTTTGGTGCTTTACAAATAGGAAGATGTATTCATATTTCTACAATTGCTTATGATGAAAATTCTAAACAATATATTAAATCTGAAGTTTCTTTTGATATTCAACAATTTCAAAGTGATGATTTACAGTCTAAGGATTTTGACGTAAAGACTTCTACAGTAGATGGTTCTCAAAATACAGGTTATAAAGTAGAAATAAGTAACCTATATGAAAATGAAGATGAATGTAAAAGGAAGAATAAGTTGGGTAAAGAATTCTCTAAAGATGTTTTTCCCCAGAAATTATTTGAGAGCTATCCGTTGTATATCTTTGGGGGTAAAGTTAAATTCATTTTCAATGGTGTTGAGCTTAAAAGAACTGATTTTACAACAGAAGAACCTTCTATAGAGACTGCATTTTATACTGACATAATAGGAAAAAAACATAGTGTCGTATTTAAATATTATAGTCTAAAACTTAAAGAGCCAAAAGTTAGATTATTTCTGCAATGTAACGATGGTAAAATAAGTTATACGGCTCTAGAATTTTTATACAACTCAAATTGGTATGCCCCTTCATTAGGAACACAATTCATTCTTATTGAGTCTGATTATCTCACAAAAGATTTTTGTGATAATTATGACTTGATTCACTTAAAAGACAAAGGATGGGTGAGTTTTGATTCTTTTCTGAAAAAAGAAATTGATGAACATTATAAGAAAGGTAATGTCAAATATTCTTCGTTCCTGAAAAAACTCCAAAAGGACAAAACCTATCCATTTTCGAAGGATGAGATAGAAAATAAATCCTTATCTGTTGATTTATTTAATCAGAGTGCTTTCTTTATTGAAGATGATTTGAAATTGTTGGAGACAGGCGTTAATTATAAAAAGGTTATATATACTTTATTAAGAAAAGTGATAGACGACGGAAATGTAAGTTTCATTATAGAACATGTAATGGGACTAAGCCAAGCTAGCAAATTAAAGTTGATAGATTTATTGGACAAAACAAATCTTGAAGCGGTTGTAAACTATACTTCCTCTATTGCAAAAATGGAGCAAACACTTGAAATATTGAATAAGACGACCGTGTGTGATGTTGATAAACATACCGAGATTTTTGCTAATATATCACAATTGTTATCAAGAAACATGTGGCTTTTTGGTGAACAATACATGGGGACAATTGCTATAGAACCTGAGGATAATATTTGTAGAGTTCTTGATAAATTATTTAAGGAATATTTTTCATATAAGCCACAAAAGAAGAATAATAACTTGTTAGAAGATTGTAAACGTAAGATAAGATCGCTATCAAGTATGGATTTTTACTCAGAGAGAAAACTAACAGCCAATGAAAAGGATATTCTTTGTGTGGTAATGCTGGCTCCTTCTATCAAAGTTAATCAATATGACTTAGCTCAAATAGATAACTACATATATCAGTTAGAAAAAGATAATACAATAGTAAAAGAAGGCTTAAGATTTAGAATCTTTTTTATGGTGTCAATGTTAGCGGATTTTGCAAAGTCACAATTAAATTCCTCAACAGTTAACCAGAAAGAACCATTTCTTTATAAACATATTAACCAGAACGGAAATGATATTAAAGCATATCTTTTAGAATGGAAACAACTTATAAAATATAATAAAGAATTGTTATCATATGCATCTTCTTCATTAAAGATAAACAAAATAGATGTTGAAGCGGTGTTTATGCAAGAATATTCTGACTTAATAGAAAAAAGAAACAATGCACAATTGCGTGTTGTGAAGTAATTGCTACTGGTTGCAATTTTCATGCAACCAGTTGTACTAAACAAATAATAATATAATCCAATGAGTAAACTTAACAATACAGTATTCTTCGCTAGTAACGAAGGAGGACATTTTGCCCAATTAACGGCACTGCACGATTTGTTTGACAAATACGATTCTGTAATTGTTACAGACAACAAGCGTGCAAATAAAGAAATTCCTGCGCTTAGAAATGTAAAAAACATAGAATTTGCAATGGCTTTTGCTGACAAGCGTAAAAAATTAACCAAGGACAAATCAAAGAAGTTGACTCATACAAGTTATCTGTCGGCTTATTGGGATTTGTTTAAGCAATGCCATTCTATTTGGAAGAAGTATCGCCCGAAAGTGATTATCTCTACAGGTAGCAACATTGCAGTTCCTTTGTGCTTTATAGCAAAGCTTCATGGTTCTAAATTTGTATATATCGAGACACGTGCAAAAGTATATAACAAAACAATCTCAGGGAAGATCGTGGAGCGATTTGCCGATAAGATAATCGTGCAATGGCCTGAGATGGTGAAGGTGTATAAAGGACGTGCAGAATATTACGGTACGCTTGTATAGGGAATAATTATTTCAAATAAGAAAGATTATGATATTTGTAACTGTAGGAACTCAGCCCAACGGTTTCCTTCGTTGTCTTAAGGAAGTGGAGCAGCTGATTGAGAAGTACAACATAACAGAAGAAGTAGTTGCCCAGATTGGCAATACCGACTTTGAGACAGATAAGTTTAAAACAATAAGATTCACAGGTGAGAACGAGTTTAAGGAGTATATTAAAAATGCCTCTGTTGTAATAACTCATGCTGGAAGCGGTGCTATATTCAACAGCATTAAGGCTGGCAAAAAGGTGATTGCAATGGCTCGACTTCACGACTTCAACGAAATGGCAGATAACCATCAAACGGAATTAGTGAAGAAATTGAGTGAAGGAGGTTATATTATTGATGGTACATATTCGTTAATAAAAGCCTGGCCTAAACTTGAGGGATTTACGCCAAGAGCGAATGACTTCAAGTGTGAGATTGTTCCTGTTTTGGATAAGTTGATTGCAAAATGGATGAAATAAATTAAAACTATGAATATACTTATTACTGGAGTCCATGGTTTCGTGGGCTCAAACTTGGTAAAATATCTCGCTAAAGAGAATACTATCTTTGGATTGGACATTGTAAATCCAAAGAAAGAAGGTGTGAAATGCACCTTCAGTTGGGATGCATTGGATACTGAGGGCGCAATGCCTGAGATTGATGCTGTGATTCATCTGGCAGGTAAGGCACACGACACTCGCAACAAGAGTGCAGCAGATGTTTACTTTAAGGTGAACACTGGACTAACACAAAAGATTTTTGATTGGTATATGGCTTCGCCAACAGCAAAGAAGTTTATTTTCTTCTCTACGGCCAAGGCTGCTGCAGAGTGTGTGCCAGAGATACTCAGAGAAGATGTAACGCCTACTCCTAAAGGTCCTTATGGAGAAAGCAAGATAAAGGCAGAGGACTATATCTTGGATGCCCTGGAGAAGCAGGGTGTGTCACGTAAGTCAATGAGCAGTGTGGTGCCTGGAACAGACAAACCAAAGAACGGCAAGGAGGTGTATATCTTCCGTCCTTGCATGATACATGGTCCTGGCAACAAGGGCAACCTCAACTTACTGTATGGTGTGGTTAGTAAGGGTATTCCTTGGCCTCTTGGCGCATTTGAAAATCGCAGAACATTTACTTCTGTTGAGAATGTCTGCTTTGCTGTAAATGGTATGCTGACAAAGAATGTGCCTTCTGGTATATATAATATAGGTGATGATGAGGCTTTGTCTACCAACGAATTGATAGAAGTAATTTGTGATACTCTTGGCAAAAAGGCTCGTATTTGGCATATACCACAGGGGATAATGAATGCTGTGGCTAAAATTGGCGGTTTGCTTCACTTGCCATTGAATCCTTTGCGTATGCAGAAACTTACGGAGAATTATGTCAGCTCGAATGAAAAAATTAAGAAGGCTCTCGGAATAAAGCAGTTCCCAATACAGGCACGTGAGGGATTGAAACAGACCATTGCTTGTTTTGCAAAGCAGTAGGTTTCTATGGGTCATGATAATATCTAATGTATTTTTATGAATTTATTTTTTGAGCTGTTACAAGTCAGTATTGGTAGCAAAGACAAACTTTCTTCTGTCCCTTCAGCAACTGAATGGGAGGAATTATATACTTTGGCTGAGAAACATGCTGTAATTGGAGTATGCTTTAACGGCATTCAGATTCTTTATAAATATCAATCAAATCAAGTATCTAACCTGCCTATTAAGCTCAAAATGAAATGGCTTGGATTAACAGCCAATATACAGATTAAGAACAAACTGCTTAACCAACGTGCTAAAGATGTTACAGAAATGTTTGCAGAAGGTGGTTTCCATTCTGTTGTTTTAAAAGGACAAGGTCTTGCTCGTCTATATGATGACTGTTCTCTGCGACAAAGTGGAGACATTGACCTATGGGTAAACGGCAAGCGAGAAGAAGTTATCGCTTTTATGAAACAAAAAGGTTGGGAAATAGGCAGGAGTGTTGTACATCATACAGATGTTGAGATATTTTCTGATACAAGTATTGAAATTCATCACTATCCAAGCTATACATTTTCTCCTATTAGATGGTTGAGATATAAAAAATGGTTTAGGAAACATTCAACTATACAATTCCAACAGATGGATAAAACTGTTGGATTTTGCTATCCTTCTTTAGAGTTTAACCTAGTGTACGTGTTGTTGCATATCTACAGACATGTTTTCCATGAAGGAATAGGTCTGAGACAATTGATGGATTATTATATGGTGCTGCAAGCTGCAAATAAGTCTGAATCTGAAAGATTTAAAAAACAGGAAAAAGCCATGAAAGTATTAAAGTGGTTTGGCTTAGAACGGTTTGCAAGTGCGGTTATGTATGTAGAGCAACAAGTATTTGGACTAAAAGATAATTTAATTATTTGTTCTCCTGACATGGAAGCAGGACAATTCTTGCTTAGTGAAATCATGCGTGCTGGAAACTTTGGCAAGTATGACGAGCGTATTCAAGATGGACACAAAGGCGGTCTCTTTTTTATCTATCTAAATAACATTAAGCGTCTGTCACATATGCTAAAGTACTACCCTTCTGAAGTGCTTTGGGCACCATTCTGGAAAGTAGCACATTATATTTGGAGAAAGTCAAAAGGCTTTTAAGTTTGAGAATCATTCTATCTGTAAACAATCAAATTAGAACTAAGGAATCGTTCTAACTCTTTGGAGCAGAACATACATTTATAACTATGTACGGCAACGAAGATTTAGAACGTTTTTTTGAAATACAACCAAAGGGAGGTTCCTCATGGTATGTCCTTATAGTCTATTGGCTTGAGTGACAAATTCGATTTCTTGTTAGGATTACGCCTAATTAACTGCTTACAAATCTGTTTGCACTATGTTGGATCAAAACTTTTCTTTCAAAAACTTCATGGCAATCTATGCTATAGAGAACCGTAAGGGAAGGATTCCCCAAGGAACTATGAGTAAAGATGTTTAGGAAGTAGTAGAGAATTTAAGGTAACAAAAAATCAATCTGAATTTTAACAAGTCGGTGAAGGAATACCCTAAATTGACTGCATACAATGAAGTTTATGCCAACCCAAAAAGAAATGGTTCAGAATATTTTACTTGTAAAAGATGCATACAGGAGTATTAATCATATAACGTCATTATTAAATAAAGACGAGTTTCAAGAACTAAATGAAGAAAACAAAATAGTTGTTGGACAGATTAATAAAATTCTAATAGACGCAAAGGATGAATTAAATGGTATGCATACGAAAATAGTAAGAATCAGCAGTATCGAAAACTTAGAACGTATTGAACGGTTATGGAGTTTCCTTTATCATTTTAGTGCCAGTGAGGATTTAGAAAGACTAAAAGTAAAGTATAAAAAAACTTTAGAAACAACCAAAAATTTCTGTGATTCACTTTGTATGACTCCATTAGAAAGCTTTATAAAAACTTCTTTTAGAAACAAAAGTTCTGAAGATGAACAAGCACGTTTGGAGAGTTTAAGCAAGAAACGTCTGGAAGTTAAACAATTATACGAAAAGGCCTTAAAGGAAGTTCCACTCAATGAAGAAAAAATAAAGGAATTGAAGGAACAACTTGATGCCTTAGGTGAAACGTACGTTGAGACTAAAAAAAACTTAGATGGTATAAAAACAGACTCAGCAGTAGAAATACAGATGCGTAAACGAATAGATGAAGCCTTTGCTTTACTGAGTAAAGATAACCATCTTGAAGATGAAATAAAAAAACTACGAAAAGAATTTTATACGATGTTGGGGCTCATCGCATCAACTGTTATCTTATTTTTCGCCTTTTATGGATGGTTCTTGTATCATATAGAATCTTTTAAACTAAAAGAATGGTGTGATTATTTACCTTATACAATGGCAGTTCCGATAACCATAGGACTGCTATGGCTCTTTGTTTATTTAAAGAACAGAGCAAGTAAAATTTCTATAGAACTTAGCTCGCAACTGTATAACATCGGCTATTTGGAAGGTCTTATGAAGATGACAAACAGCATGTCGAGAACAAGTGATGAAGCATTCCAAAACATAGAAGAACTCATACACTCAATGGTGGATTCTTTTCTGAAAAAGATGTCTGATAAACCATTGAAAGAAAAAGATTTATCTCAAATTGAAAAACAAGAACTCGAAAATAGTCCATATTGGAAAGTTCTCGTTGAATTAAAACAATTAGTCAACTTGATAAAAAATGAACCAACAAAATTATAATCAAATGGTAGATATGCTTATTGCTGCTACCCAATCAAAAAAAATATCCTGGCAAGAAGATAGGTCACATAATGCATTTTATACTCTAATAAAAGGTTGTAAGGTTACAATTTATTCTGTATATGATGTTACAATAGATGAATCTTCTTTTTCTTTGTCATTAACAAATCCCAATGATGAGGTTTTTTGTACTTATTCATTTGGTGAAGCTGCAGACAAAAATGAATACGAAAAACTAAAAAAGCTGTACTCTGAAATTCGGGATGTTGTATACAGAATTACAGAATCTGAAAATTTAATTCTACAAGGATTGGAGGAGGCTCTTTCCAAGCCAGATTCTACTATTGATTTGCCATTTTAAAATAGGTAATATTATTAGTTTTTGTCACCACAATATAACTATAGCATATTTCATTGAATATGAATTGCATTTACCAGCATTGTATATCGTGCATAAATTGTGTAACAAGCGATAAGCAGTCAAATTAGGGCTTACCTCTGAAGTTTATATCTTTGCGCTGAACAAAAATTTAAAAAATATGTACAGCAACGAAGATTTAGAACGCTTTTATTTCAAGTACCAAACAGAGGCTTTACCTCATGGTCTATCCCTTCAGTCATTTTGTCGGAACAATAATGTACCTTACAATATTTTTTCAAAATGGTATAGGGATACCCTCCGCAAAGTTATGTTTGGTCCGCATGTTTATGTACGATAAAGTTGGCAGTATGCTTTTTGAAAAGAATTTTCATACAAGTTCTTAGTATCATTAGTACGATGAAGCTTCATGGCAGTTCTGTTTGGAGTTACCTTGGTAATTTTTTCAAAAAATCTTTGAGGGGTGCAAGGACTATCCTTCACTCCTACCCTCTTGTATCGGATTGGAGTAGTCCACAATGTTAATTTACAATCGAATTTTTAACAAAGTCAATAAAGGTAGGCACTGAAAAGTGCCTGCTCTTTGGGGTATGCCCTAATTTGACTGCTTACTTTTATTTACCGCCAAAGCTGCTTAGGTTTGGCTAATTTTTAACGAACTATTGACTTATGAAGAAACCTTTTAAAATAACTTCAAGGGTTTTAGCTCATTTGGGTGAAGACCTAATAAAGGACGAAAGTATTGCTTTGTTGGAACTTGTTAAAAATTCGTATGATGCAGGTGCTACAAAGTGTATAGTGAACTTTGATTTTGACCTTTTTGATAATTTAGAGGCAATTTCAATATCTGACGATGGCGTTGGAATGTCTTTGGATACCATAGAAAATGTATGGTTGGTAATTGGTACAGATAATAAGAAAGTCAAATTAGAAAAAAAATGTCAAGGAAGATTACCTTTAGGAGAAAAAGGTATTGGACGTCTTGGAGTACACAAGTTAGGTAATGACGTAAAGCTCTACTCAAAATCTAAAGAAGATAAAGAAGTATATGTCAGTATCGATTGGACCAAACTTGCCAAATCAAATGAAGTTGACGATTTTGAGATTGACTATGGTTATTCTGTAAAGAAACATTTTGGAACAAATGAATATGGAACAAAAATTATAGTAAAAGGACTTAAAGGGGATTGGAATCGTCGTAAATTGAGATCTGTTTTCAGAGACTTGACTACATTGAACAGTCCATTTTCTGAAAGAAGTGATTCTTTTGAGGTGAAAGTCTCGTCTAACTCTAACATTTTTTCTGGGCTTCCTAATATTGATGCAATAAAAGAAGCTGGTTTATTCTTTGGCCATTGTACTATAGAGGGAAATAGGATTACAAACTTTTCATACGATTTTAAGCCATGGGCTGCACTAGATAAAATAAAGCCACGATCTGTTTCATCTTTAGATGGGTATGAGCAATTCTTAATTCATAATGTAGAAACGGAGACAGGAACAGGTAAAATCGTAAAAAAACAGGAGATATTGGATCTGTATAAATATAACATTGGTAAGATCAACTTTGATGTTATCATGTACGAAAGAGATTCTTCTGTTTTTAGCCTTTTGAATATTGAGAAAAAAGGATTGAATGATTATCTTCGTGAAAATTCAGGTATTAGGGTTTATCGAGATAATATGAGAGTATTCAACTATGGTGAACCTGGAAATGATTGGTTGTCTATAGACAAGAAAAGACTTGGAAGAAGTGGTGGTAATATTAGTAATAGCCTTCTCTTAGGCTCTGTAATGTTGGATAGAAACTCAAGTTTTGGACTTCGGGAAAAAACTAATAGAGAAGGATTTATTGAAGATGAGGCGTACTTTGCTTTTGTAGATGCAATTTCTTATGCGTTGGATTTAATCGTCCAACAAAGAAACCAAGATAGAATGAACCTTATGGCAATCTATAAAAAAGGCAAGAATGTCACCGAGCCTGTCATCGGAGAACTTTCAAATGTGATTGAAATAATCAAAGATAAGGTTTCTGACAAGGATGACCAAAAACAGATTCTAACTTATTTGTATAGGATGGAAGATCAATACAATGAAGTTAGAGACTCTTTGATACATAGTGCAAGTATTGGTGTGAATTTAGGTGGAGCTATACATGAGTTGGAAAAACAAATGGCTGCACTTAAAAGTTGTGCTGAATCAGGAGATATCGAGAAAATAAAATCTATTATTCCAATCTTAGAATCAATTATTAACAACTACTCTTCTATGATGCTGAAATCTGAAATTCAAAAGGTTAAGGTGTCAGAGATTGTTTCAAGAGTAATAGAATATAATCGGTTTAGGTTCCATGATCATGAAATTAGACTATTCTCAAATTTCAAGAACAATGATAACTATGCGTATTTAAGTAAAACAGAAGCAATAGCAGCCCTTACAAACTTAATAGATAATTCTATTTATTGGGTTTGTCGCTCAAGAAATGAAGGTAGAATGATGTATATCTATATAACAGATACTTACAAGGAGGGATATATTACAGTGGCTGTCTGTGATAATGGCCCTGGATTTAAATTGCCAGCTGAGTTAGCAATAAGACCTTTTATTTCTGGGAAACCTTTAAATACGGGTATGGGATTTGGCTTATATATTGCCAATGAAACAATGAAACAAATGAAAGGCTTTTTGAGTATCTTGAGCGATGAAAATATTGAATTACCAGAAAAAGCAATACAGAAAGGAATAGTTAAAGCTATCGTTGCTTTGTCTTTTCCAAAAGCAGATTGATAATAAAAAATTATTGAGCTATGAAAATTGAAGATGTTATAAATAGAGCTGTTGTTATAGACAACAAGGAAGAAGAAGGCACTGCTATTGTTAAGACTTTGTCAGATGCTGATATTCATACTGATTTTATATTAGTGAAACCTGATGAGAGTATAGATGAAATAAACACATTTATACATTCAAGAGAGTTAATTGTTGCTGATTTGCTATTAAATGAAAACAAGGATGAAGCAATAACAAATATTTCTCGTCTGATAGGAATTATTAATAAGCTGCAGCCTAAAGATTCAAAATTCTATGGCATTATCATTTGGACAAAACATAAAGAATTTGCCGAAGATTTTTTAGATAGAATAAGTAGGGCTGTAAATATAGGTAAAGAAACTAAGGTAGAAGATGAAGAGGAAGATGATGAGGTTATGACACAAGTTTTTCTTACGAATCCACCTTTGTTTGTATTATGCCTTGACAAAATGGAATATATGAAAAATGGTTATTGGAATTTTTCTAACCTTCTACAAGATATCAATGCAAAGTTGAAGGAGAGTAAAACCGCCTATTTTTCATTAAAATGGAAGCAGACAATAAATATGTCTATTGAAAATGTAACGAATGATATTTTTCGATTATCGACTGACTATAAGAAACATGAAGAGGAATTATCATATATTTTAATGGCTCTATCAAAAAATGAGACCGGAGAGAAAGAAAATGTAAACTTGACTATTGGTGCATACAAGGCTTTTGATAATTTGCTTCATTCTGAATTGTCTTCCATAATACGCGATGAAGACTTACCCGATTTGAGTGGTATAACTGAAAATCCTTATGGAGAGGATATTGCCAATTTACAATTGATGTCAGCAAAGATTAACACAGCTCTTTTTATTGATAATCAAAACTTGAATTTCCAAGAGGTGATTCCAGGCAATATATACCGAATATTGGATAATAATAGTTATTTGGCTGTTCCACCGAGTGAATTGGTTGAAATTCCTATTAAAGGGGAAAATAATAAATATGTAAAAGGCAAGAACTATAATACAGTAAATATTGCAATTGAATTAACACCTCCTTGTGATTTTACTAATAAAAAAATCCATTCTAGATTTGTTGGTGGGTATGTTTTTGATATTCCATTAGGAATAATCAAGACTAAGAAAAAAGACCTGATTTTTGAGTCTCCAAGAGAAGATAAAAGATATGCTATTAGTCCAATAATTATCCCTGGAGAAGATAATGTTAAATGTATCGTATTCGATTATAGATTCCTATGGACTCTAAAAGATGATGAAGTATTGGATAATAAAAAATATGAATTATGGTTTAAAGCTAAACCTAGTTTATTTGCTGACATTTTACAAAAATTTTCCTCACATGCATCTCGTTTAGGCATAAACGATATGCATTTAGAAAAAAGAGTTGCAACGAATCAAAATGAAAACTAAACCTATATATTTCATGAATGGAGAATTCTAATCACGTCTAAATTCTCATATCTTATAAACACACTATATACGTTTTAAATATGGCAAAGAAGAAAAAAGTTGAAGGCGAAATTATTGATACAAAAGCGATAGAAGAAAAGGCGCTGAACTATCTAAAAACATTTATTGAAGATAGTGAACGTATTTCGCAATATCTGGCAGATAATGATAAAGAACCTTGCTGGGACGGGCATCTTTATCTGTATGACGGAGAGGGAAAAAGCAAGGAGAACATGCTGGGAAGAGTACCGATTCAGGTGAAAGGTACTGAGGTTGAACGATTTAAAACAAAAAAGTGGAAATTTAAGTTGGAAAAATCTGATTTACAAGCTTATTTGCATGAACCAACCTTTTTTATTGTCTGTCAAATAAAGAAGAATAGTAAGGAGAGAAAGCTGTTTTATCGTGAGTTGTTGCCTTGCAGTGTGCAAAGGTTATTAAAAGATATGGGGAAAAAGGAAAGCCGACAGACGTTGTTTCATCTTTTAACCACTGATTTAAAGGAGTTTGAAGACAAATTGCTTGTCTTTATGAATAATAGCCGAAAGATGTTGAGCTTTGCCAATTCTGATCCAATGACTATGGAGGATGTCATAAAAGATGGTATAAGGAATTTTTCTTTCGTTTCTCCTGTGAAACCTTCTGACCGTATACAGTTGATGAATTATTTGAGCACACATGATACTTATCTGTATGCTAACATCTCGAAAAAGCCTTACATTGACTTTCCCATTGCTGATGGTCCTATGAGATTTACCTTTAAACGACAAGAGTACTGTGATGTCAGAATCGGAGATCGGGTGTTTTATCATGGATTCACAAGTGAGATTAAAGATGGTTTTATGTATGTAACTGTTGGCGGTATTCTTACGATGATAATTCCTTTAGAAGAAAAAGACAGGGTAAATGCTTCTGTAAAGATAAAGACTGATTCGAAATATCTTAAAGAAAGTATTCATGAAGCTGAATTTGTGCTTGCCTTGGATAAACATAAGGTGTTGAGCTTTGGTGATGTTGATATAAAATTGGGCGTCAATGACAATAACCTAGTGGAGGAATTGCATGAAAAATTGCTTTGTTGGAAAGATTTGCAAATGGTTTTGGATAAAATGCATGTGACAAAACCTTTCGACTTGACTGCAATAACACCGAATCAAATACAGTTTATTAATATTCTTATTGAAGCATTGGTTGAAGGTAAACGTATAAAATTAAAAAAACAGAAAGTTCTATTCTTTTGTTTGAAATAGCTAATGTAAAGTTGCTTTTGTGGTGTGTTGTTGATAAGAATGATGAGTGTGCTATTGGTGATTTCTTTGATGGTGCAATAAACATCTCTTATTTGTATCAGGATAAGGAGAGGATAAACGCGAGTATTTATTCTTATTTACAAAATGATAATCTTTGGTCTAAAATTGATAATGTTGATTATGAGGGTTTATTGCCTTCTGCTATAAAATCGGTAGACGAGAACGCGCATTGTTTTGAATTATTGAACTTGGATGTGTTGGCTATGTTGTCTGCTGCTGATACACTTGAAACTGAAGAGCCAAAGAAATGCTCTACTCTGCTAGAAGAATGTTATAAACTGAATAATTGGTTATTAAAGCATGATTTAGAAGGCGATAGGTTGATGGTTCATAAATGTAACAAGATGCAAATAATTAAGCGTCAAAGAGCATTTGATGAGAATGAAGTGTCTGAAATGAACCAAATATTAGAGAATGATGAGATCTCTAATATTTACAAGGCAGGCTTCTGCTTGTTACTTGAAAACAAAGACGGCTTTAATAGCTATTATAACCAGTTGACGGATGATGAAAAACAAAAGCTAAAGAAATATCCTATTTGGCGATATGCAAAAGATTTTGTAGTAGATTAACTTTGACAGGTTGACAAATTGGTTTCAGCTGTTTAATAAAAAATATTAGCAATTGCTTTAAAACCAATCCCTCAATTAATAAGTGACAAAGTGAGATTTTCAATAGATAAAACAACAAACGATGATTAATTATATCTTTATTTTCGTTCTGCTACTTCTAGCAGAACTCGTGTATTTCCGCATTGCGGATAAGTATAACATAATTGACAAGCCCAACCAAAGGTCATCGCACTCAACGATAGTGTTAAGAGGCGGTGGCATTATCTTCCTAATTGGAGCATGGGTATGGAGCGCATTCTTTGGATTTGAATATCCATGGTTCCTTGCAGGTGTGACACTTGTAGCAGGCGTGAGCTTCGTGGACGATATTCGTTCGCTGCCTGATTCTGTGAGACTGGTAGCACAGTTTGCTGCAGCTGCTATGGCTTTCTATCAATTAGACATTCTGCATTGGGATATGTGGTGGATTGTGTTGGTGGCTCTGATTGTTTATGTAGGAGCAACAAACGTAATAAACTTTATGGACGGAATAAATGGTATAACGGCTGGATATTCATTAGCTGTTTTACTTCCATTAGCTGCTTTAAATACTGACAATAAGTATGTGGCGCAATCGCTGATCTTTACAACAATTATAGCAGCAATAGTGTTTTGTATATTTAATTTCCGACCGAAGGGTAAGGCTAAGTGTTTTGCTGGCGATGTCGGGTCAATAGGTATAGCATTCATTATGTTGTTCTTATTGGGAAATGTGATTATTAAGACTGAAGATATAACATGGCTA
>UMGH01063564.1_pt1 | contig 26627 bp, 22 predicted proteins | sample 1965231 | NCBI WGS metagenome assembly UMGH01 (sample SAMEA4836068, study PRJEB28245) | human gut metagenome | biome: gut microbiome; material: fecal sample | place: Denmark | collected 2008 | reverse complement strand
TATTGTTCAATATCGGTAAACTTTTTTCAGGACTAGACAGAGTGTGTCGTGTGGAGTGCCGGCTAGCAATAGTCTGGTCAATACGTAACCGCGGAGACGCTTACCTAGAAACTGGTGAAGGAGGACCAGGTGGTAGTCTTCGACTCGGCGGCGGATTCGAGGTCGTCGGGGAGATTTACGAAGAAGTCGAAACCGGTCCAGGCTTCTACCTGGTCAACGCTGACCGTGTAGTTCTGGTAGCTGTCGGAGTAGGCCTTGTGGTCGAACCAGAAAGCTATGCAGGACGCATCGGAGACCGTTCTGCCGGAATACTTCACCCGGAGCACCAGCTTGTAGAAGTAGTTCGGGATGGGGACTCTCTGGGAGCTGGACTTGGGACTCGTGTAATTTATGGTGCGAGTCTCGCCCTCCTTTTCGAAAGCCACGCCCGTCACCACGTAGATCTCCTCGTTGTGGCTCTTGGCAATGCCCTGGACGGCATTCTCCAGATTGCTCCAGATTCCGCTGTTGAAACTGTTCTGGATCTGCGGAACCTGATTCGTCACGTAGAAAGTCTGGGCCTGCATCGTGGCGTTTCCGTTGCGCGAACCGTTCGGACACATGTGACCTCGCGAATAGGTGCTGTTCGAATAACTTCCGTCAGTCACCCTGACTTGGTACTTCTCGTCAATGTTCGGGTTGTAGCTCCAGCCCGATGGCCGGCTGAGAGATCCCATGTGGCTGCTGTCCAATGGATATGCGGTCCAGAGGGGCGTCGTCATCTGTGGGTCATAGAAGACGGTGTAGTTCCGCTCGCCGGCATAGGTGGTGCTTACCACATACTGCGAGCCTTCCTTAGCCGAGGCAAGTTCGAGCCAATCCTTGTTAACAGCAGGCTGGACGCCTCCCGGCATCTTGAAGACGGTCGGCGTGCCGGCATAGAACACTTGCTCGTCAGACGAGTATGCGCCTGTGCCTGATACGCGCGCGAACGCCTGAAAGACGTAGGATTTTCCGGGAACGAGGTCCGAAAGGTGAGCCTCGAAAGTCCCGCTGTCCGTGCCTGTCGCTGTGACCGTGCTTACGGTCAGTTTGTTTGTCAATGAATTTGTACGGGGCGAGCTTTAGTTGATTTCAATTATGGAGTATTTGAAAGGGATGGCCTTTCCTTCTTCATTTAATAATTTTGAGTAATCTTTCCAGTTTATGGTATAATTGTGGGTTAGTGTAAGAGGTCCCAATTTTTCCTGCCAAACAGGTTGTTTATTTGACGTTGGATGCCATATGAGATTCTGTTCAGCGGGAATCGTTCTCCCGTCATAAATTCTAAAGTCTCTGAAGATGGTGGTGTCTGGGGACGTTTTGGGCTTGTCCCAATACAGGTGATCGTTTGTGAGCATAATAGCGTACCCTTTTCCGAAGTTGTCGCCAAGTGATTTGGAGATGTGCTCGATTCGCTCCACATCTTTAAGATACAGATAGCAACCAATGTCGCAGGCGCCGTGTTGCTTTAGCTTATATTCTTCGGAGACATCTGTGATAGTGCATTGAATTGTCTTGTATTTCAATTCAATAGGATATACTTTCTCGTTAATCTCTACCCAGATGTCAATATAAATATCTCCTGAATTCTCTTTTTCATTCCATTGCTCAGGTGCATCTGTTCTTTGTTCAAGCGCATCTGCCCTTCGCTCAAGCCTCACATTTATGGCACTTTGCGGGTTGCGGTCTTCAAACATTTCTTTTAGTTTCCAAGCAAATGCGAACTGGAAGTCTGCTTCAGACCAAAATACTTTTCGTTCATTCGCCAAGGCGAGCAGAACGGTTTCAATGAATTGCTTAGTCATCGTCGCGGCGGGTTATGGTTATTGTTTGGCCTTTCCATTCGAGGCTTGCGGTTGTGTACATGATTGTGTGTGGGTTTTGTTAAAAAAGTCGGAGGAAAACACCGTTTTCCTCCGACAATAATAAGGTTATTCTGTGAATGAACTGGACGGCACTCCTTCTGCCAAGTTCAATGCATTTTTCTTGATGTTCTCTACCTCAGCGTTAGGCAAATTCTCGGTGTGCTCTTGCCGAAGAATGGAGAAATTCTAAAACGTCACGAAGAAACGCTCTATTGAGTCCAGTAACCTTCTAATAATCAACCTCAATTCCCCAGATTCTAGCTCCTGCTGATACTTTGATATATAACTCTGATTTAGAACCTGTCGGAACAAGAGTTGCTGTGTTATCAGTAATTACGGAAGTTTTAGCTACATCATCTGTATCAGAAGTACCTGTGGAATCTTTCGTCTTTAAGTGGATATCGTTATTGTATGGATAATGTTTAGTGATATCTTCTACACCTCCACTTTTATTTGATGCTGCTGTTATAGTAAGTCTAATCTCCTTTATAGGCTTTGGAGCAATTACTTTTATATAAGCGCCAGTATCTTTCTTGAGTTGTACCCAAGGCCTATTTTTGTTGTCTTTATACGCTTTAAAACACCATGTGAGATTCTCTTTTGTGATTGTTTTTTCAGTATTATAGGACAGCGTGCCTAGCCCTACAATATCGGCTTTTATCAAGCTGGCATAATTACCGGCGACTTTTGTTGAGAGTGTGAGAGTGGCGACTGGAGAAGCGGCATAAGCCTTCGCTCCTTCTACTGCTATCGCATTAACCTTTACGACGTATTCTGTCTCGGCATCAAGTCCTGTGAATGTAACGGCACCGGCATTGACGGTCTTGCTCTCACCTATCTTCACGTCGCCCTTGAAGAGTTCGCAGTTATATCCTGCGGTAGCACGCTCGTCTACAGACCAGCTAACGCTGATAGATGCTCCGTCTATAACACCTTCTTTCAATGTCGGTGTAGCGAGTGTAGGTGTTCCGAATTTGGCTCCGTTAAGGGTAGCGGCGGCGGAGTTCTTGTAGTTGTCTTTGTCGGAAGGAACTGCTACGACAGATACATCGTAGTAATCATCAGCAATAGCTGCTGCGTCATAAGAATTGGTATTGGATGTGTAGGCCTTAGTTCCAATTGTTACGTTGTATGAAGCAGCGCCGCTTACTGCGCCCCAAGAAACGACCTTCTTAGCACTTACTGCAAGATTTGCAGGAGTCTTAAGAGCGGTCTTAGGAGTTCCCTTCACATAGAAGCAAAGTGTTTGACCAGCGATGTTTGCGTGCATAGGAGTATAACAACGCCAATCAGAATTGTTATATACTCCAAGATATCTATTGGTTGTAGTATTCTTTAAATATCCAGAGTCGGAATCAACGACAAATGTCTTATTATCATTCTTACCAACTCTTACGCCATTATTGCTATCCGTAGTGTACAACCATGTAGCGGTCTGTCCCTTTGGATAAATAGTAAGACTTCCGTTGTTGTTTGCTATGTTCCAAACCAAGTCCTCTGCGGGAGCCTTAGCGAGTTCCTTGTTTTCAACGGTAACAGCGACTGCGGTAGGAGCAGCGGATGAACCCTTTGCCGAAGTTAAAGCATATACGCTCTCACCCTTAGCCATCGTTATCACGACCTCATCGGTAGCTGTGATGTCTGCCAAATCAGTTGCAATCCAAGATGCCGGCGTTGGCACTTCTTTCTTCGTGCAATTCTCCTCTGCCAATGTCAAGTTGATGACGGCAAGCTGGCTTTCTGGGAAGGTAAGTGCCTTAGACAGTGTGACTTCTTTTGTGAATGTGTAATTTGCGGTCTCGCCTGCGAAGACTACCTTTGCGCCATTTGCTACGGTGCAAGGGTTCACCACGAGCCATACAACATTCTCAAGACCTGCTTCTCCGCCAAATACCGGAGCATCAGCCTCATAGGTGGCTGTTACGGAGTTGTTCTTTATGTTCCACTTGTCAATGGTGGCTGTGGTTAAATCAATCGCAGATCGGCCGGCAAGAACAGTGCCTTCTGGAGCGGAAAGGGAGAATTTCGACACTTTCTCTCCATTAAGAGACGCTGGGCCCTTGAGCGCAACTTTAACAACGGAGAACATTCTCTTGAAAAAGAGGTCGTCTATAGTTACCTCACCAGTAGTAGCATCTGCCATATAGCTAGCCTCTTTTGCTACGAGAATATCGCAAGCCTGGTCAATCGTAAGGCTGCTTGGTTTCTGTGTTTCTGCCAAAGTGATGCCAACGTTGCCATTTGAATAGCCCGTTGCAAATGCTTTAGCAGGTGCGAAGGATTTAAATGTCCCGTCTTTTCCGATTCCGGTAACCTGGCCGTCAAAATATGCTGTAAGGCCTGTTTCACTGATGTTTGTTAATGTTGCTGTAGGTTTGGTATTTTCGTCAATTGTTCCGATAAATATCGCTAATTTATCGTCTTTAGACCATTTAGGAGTATAGGTCCCCCCCCCCGTCAAGGTTGTTTTCAATAAATGACTTCACCTGTGGATTCTCGGAGGTGCGTATTGTGAAATGAATACCGTTGTCCTTGCTGATCGGATTCTGCTCCCGAGAACAGGAAATAAATGCTAATGCTGAAACTGCAGCGATAGCAAGTGATTTAATAATGCTTTTCATAGCTGCAGAGATTAGAGATCGTACATATAATCTGGGTTTTCGCTCATTGAAGCACCTGCTTGATTTTTTTCGCCAAAGCCATCGCTCGCGAATCCGGCTTCGGTTTCTACGTAAACGACCTGGACTTCAGGGCGTTCGTAATTGTTGGTTGATTTTTTCATGATTGTTGTTAATTATTTTTATTTATCAGTTTCCATTATTTCCGTAACCGTCAAGCGGTCAGATTAGTTACATCCTGCAAAGTTAGTCATTATATATATAAATGAAAAATTTTATTCGAAGATGAAGTCGTCGAAAATCAGGTCGTGGTGGTCGCTGTCCGGGTGGCCGCTGTCCGGGTCTATCTGGATGCGGATCTTGGCATTGACCTTGGCCCCTAAGTCGTATGTGAAACTTTGCTTGGTCTTGCGGTCGCTGTAGCTCTTCAGAGGAATCTGCTGCGGATTTTTCCATTCGTCGGTGTCGAACTCGCAGTAGGAAATCGTTGCGGATACCCAGAACTCGGAGAACCAGTAGCTGAAGCTTACCTTCGAGAGATTTTCGATGAAGTATTCCATTTTCAGGTGGCCGAACTGTGACTGGCCGTAATAGTCCGGGTCTTCCTTGTAGATGCGCAGCTGGGCGCTCTGCTTCCCTGTAATAGGATTCTGCCAGGAGAATGAGCCGAACCAGGTGCTCCACTGGAGGTTTTCGCGTCCTGCGGTCAGGCCGTATTTGTAGTATGACGGCTTGTCTGTCGTCGGGAACCCGGTCTCAAAGCTTTCTTTCAGAGGCAGATCCACACGCACGAGCGGTCCGTATTCCTTTTCAATGCCGGTCTGGAAGTCTTCCTCGATGAAGCCGCCGCGGTAGCGGACTTTGATGCTGTTCATCTCCCATCTTTCGCTCTGTGTCGTGCCCATGCAGTAGAAGCAGACTTCATCGTATTCGCCTTCGACGGTGTAGGAGCCGCCTGCGTCAATGTCCTTTGTCCCGGATTTTTTCGCACGCCCGTCCACCGAGTGGGCGATTTTTGTCAATGTTGCAGATCCTACTGTTACACTGAGCAGTTTGGCTCCGTTGTGGGCGCGGACGCGGATGTATCCTCCGTTCTTCGATGCTGAGGAACTCTGATAGAAGCGGATGCCTGAGTAGTCGTCGAGCACGCGTGGCCAATCCGTTCCTTTGCCCTGTGCACAGACGTAGTCGATATTGCCGAAGTCGTCAAGGTAGTCCTGAAGGGGATTGTAGAACTCGTGGTATTCTTCGTTGTGGATGAGGTCCGGATGCTGCGGGGTGGGTTTGGTCTCCACTTTGGTCGCTCCGGGGTTCAGAACTGTCACGTTCACGGTCTCTTCTGTCGAGCCTTCGCCGGGATTCTCGCTTCCTCCCGGATTCTCACCTTCGCCTGGTTTTCCGCCTTCTTCAGGTTTGTTCCCTTCTCCCGGTTTCTCTTTGCCGCCCGGATTTTCTTCTCCGGCTCCCGGTTTACCCGGCTGTTCTGTTCCGTTTCCTTCATCGGGTTTTACTGTCGTCTCCGGTGAGCAGGCCCCGGCAATGGCAATGAAAGCTGCCAGAAAAAGTGATGCTATATGTCTTGTATTCATATTGTTGAGGTATAATTCCGCGAAAAAATCAGTTCACGCCAGTCGCGGCGTTCTGCAAAATGTCGGACTAATCGCCGAAGTTACGCATTATTATCGACAAATCGAAAAACGAACCAAATTGAAAATTCCGGGAGTGAGGTATTGAAAATCTTGGGAATCTTGCATTGAAAATGTCCGGAATATAAATTTCATTGAAAAAATTCGTATATTTGTCAAAATATATTTGTTAGAAATGCAGTTCGTAAATTCAGCAATTCCGGAGGGTCTCACCTTCGATGATGTTCTACTCGTTCCTGCACGCTCCGAAGTCCTTCCGAGAGCTGTAGATGTTTCCACCAAATTCACAAGAGATATTTCTCTCTGCACTCCTATTGTTTCTTCTGCAATGGACACTGTTACTGAGGCTGATCTTGCTATCGCGATGGCTCGTGCCGGCGGTATCGGTGTGATTCACAAGAATATGACCATTGACCAGCAGTGCGAGCAGGTCCGCAGGGTCAAGAGAGCGGAGAACGGTATGATTTACGATCCGGTCACCATCAGTCCGGAGGCTACTGTGGGCGATGCATTGGCACTTATGGCGAAGCATCATATCGGCGGCATCCCTGTAGTGGACTGCGCCGGCAGGCTCATCGGCATTGTCACGAACAGGGACCTGCGTTTCCAGGACAATAAGAAGATTCCGGTTTCGGACGTGATGACGAAGGATAATCTGATCACGGCGAAGAAAGGAATCAGTCTTCAGGATGCCACCGGCATTCTCCGCAGCAGCAAGGTGGAGAAGCTTCCGGTAGTGGATGAGGACAACAAACTTGTAGGTCTTATCACCTATAAGGACCTTATGAAGATAAAGGACAATCCTATCGCTTCCAAGGATTCGAAGGGACGTCTTCTCGTGGCTGCTGCAGTCGGCGTGAAGTCTGACACTCTCGACAGGATCGAGATGCTCGTGAGCGCAGGTGCTGACGCGGTCGTCATTGACACTGCTCATGGCCACTCCGTGGGTGTGCTCGAGGTGATTTCCAAGGCTTGCGAGGCGTTCAAGAACAGAGATATACAGATAGTTGCGGGCAATGTTGCCACGGGTGAGGGTGCCAAGGCATTGGCAGATGCAGGAGTGAGCGCGGTGAAGGTCGGTATCGGACCTGGTTCCATCTGTACCACGCGTATCATCGCCGGTGTCGGAATGCCCCAGCTGACGGCTGTGATGCTTGCTTCCAAGGCATTGGAGGGAACGGGCGTGCCTGTGATTGCTGACGGCGGTATCCGCTATTCGGGTGACATCGTGAAGGCATTGGCGGCAGGTGCAAGCACCATTATGGCCGGCTCATTGTTTGCCGGAACTGAGGAGTCACCAGGTGAGACCATCATCCTGAACGGAAGGAAGTTCAAGGCGTACAGGGGAATGGGTTCGCTCGAGGCTATGGAGCATGGTTCCAAGGACAGGTATTTCCAGGATATGGAAGAGGATGTGAAGAAGCTTGTTCCGGAAGGAATCGTGGCTCAGGTGCCGTTCAAGGGTACTGTGGCTGAGGTTGTTTACCAGCTTGTGGGCGGTCTGCGTGCAGGTATGGGCTATGTGGGAGCGAAGGATATCGCTTCTCTGCGCGGCGCCCAGTTCGTGCGTATCACCAATGCGGGTTACCTCGAGAGCCATCCGCATGATGTGACTATCACCAAGGAATCACCTAATTATTCGAGATAGATTTGAGTACTCGCAGAGTCCTGAATATTATAGGCGTATGCTTTTTCGTAATCGTCCTGCCGATGTTGAATTCGTGCAAGACGATTATGTCGTTTGTCCGTGACGGCAAGGTCGTGGCTGAGGTGGGGTCCGAAAAACTGTATGATACGGATTTGGCGACGTTCATTCCGGACGGCATTTCGGCTGAGGACAGCACGCGTCTGGCGCTCCAGTACATAAATTCCTGGGCTACCGATATGGTGTTCAATGATGTGGTGGACAGGGAGTTGTCCAAGTCGGAGAAGAATGTCACCAAGGAACTGGAGGACTATCGCCGTTCGCTGCTGAAGTACCGCTATGAGCAGAAGTACATAAATCAGAGGCTCGATACGGCTGTGACTGACGGGCAGATAGAGAAGTACTATGAGGACCATATTGAGAATTTCCGTCTGGCTCTGCCGATTGCCAAGGCGAAGTTCCTCTGCATCTCTGCCGATTCGCCGAACTTGAACATCATCAAGAAGAAGCTGCTTTCGTCTGATGTGGATGATATAATGGAAGGTGACAGCCTGACGTATTCATCTGCATTGAGATATAACTTCTTCGGCGGGGGCTGGGTGAATATGGTGAGGCTGTCGCGGGAGTTCGGGACGGATTACGGGTCGTTGCTGGCGGTGATGAAGGACGGGATGGTGGAGATTCCGGACGGCAGCGGCAATCTGAACATTGCCTTTGTCAGCGAAATGATGAGGGCGGGGCAGACCGGACCGGTGGAATATTATAGGGAACAGATAAAAGATATTCTCCTGAGTACCAGAAAACAGGCTTTGATTTCAGGTTTGGAACGGGACTTGTTAGAGAATGCGCGCGCTCAAGGCGCTTTCGTTATAAAATGATGATTTATTGATTATGAAGAATATACTGAAACTTGCAGCAGCTGTGGTTGCGGTGTTGGCTTCGGCGCAGATGCCACTCAATGCCCAGAAATATGGTAATGGGCTCATTGACAAGACAATAGCTGTCGTGGGCAATGAGATGATTTCATTGTCGGAACTGGAGCAGGAGATTCTGTATATGCGTATGCAGGGGATGTATTCCGACAGGAATATGCGTTGCGAGCAGCTGGAGCGTATGCTTGAGTCGAAGCTTTTCCTGATGCAGGCGCGTGTGGATTCTCTCACGGTGAACCAGGAGATGGTGTCAAGCACTTTGGCGCAGCGTATCGACCAGATGCGTACTCAGCTCGGGGGGGATGACAATGTGGAGAAGGCCTACGGCAAGCCGATGTATAAACTTCGTCAGGAATGGAAGCAGCAGCTTGAGGATATGTCGCTTACCCAGCAGATGCAGTCTCAGATCGCTTCGGCGGTGCCTGAGCTGACTCCGCACGATGTTAAGGAGTATGTTTCCAAGACGGATGCCGCGGACCTGCCTATGGTTCCGGTGAAGTATCAGCTGAGCCAGATCTGTATATATCCGGACCGCGAGGCTGCGAATCTTGCGGTGAAGGAGAGGCTGCTGAGCATACGTGAGCGAATTATCAACGGTGAGAAATTCTCTACATTGGCCCGTATCTATTCTGAGGACCCGGGCAGCGCGAGGAAGGGCGGCGAACTGGGGCTTGCGTCGAAGTCAATTTTCTGGCCGGCATTTTCTGATGCGTCGATGTCGCTCAAGCCTGGTGTGATTTCCCAGATTGTGGAGACGCCGGACGGCTTTCATATTATCGAGGTGCTCGAGAAGAAGGGGGATATGTTCAATGCCCGCCATATTCTCATGAAGCCGGTCTATACGGATACTGACAGGCAGAAGGCGTTCAAGACGCTCGACTCGCTCAAGACTGAAATCCAGAACAAGGCTGTCACTTTCGAGCTTGCGGCGAAGTTCTATTCTCAGGACAATCAGACTCGTACCAATGGCGGCCAGATGGCAGACCCGAATACCGGTTCCGCGTATTTTGAGATCGACCAGCTGAAGCCTCAGGACTATGCTGCCATCAAGAATCTGAAGGAAGGGGAGATATCCGAGCCTGTGGAATCGCTTGACAATGAGGGCCGTAGCGGTAATACTGTGTATAAGATAATCCGCGTGGACAAGATCATTCCGTCCCATACGGCTTCGTTCGAGAATGACTACAGCGAGCTGCTGGACGAGGCGAAGGTCAAGAAGCAGAATGGGGCTATCGACGAGTTCATTGACAGCAAGATAAAGACGACATATATCACTATTGACCCGCTTTTCAAGGACTGCAATTTCTCTCGCGAGGGCTGGAACAAGATAGTGGCTCAGTGCGCGTCCGAGGCGGCTGAAAAGTAAGATATTGAGGGTCAATGAATTTCCGTAAGCTTTTCATATCTGTCGTTACGGTTCTCTCGACATTGACAAGTCTGTCTGCACAGGAAAATGGCAGTCAGAAGGACTCGCTCGTTCGTCTTCTGAGCGCGCAGTCCATGGAGCTTATCGAGAAGGACGGCGTCGATTACCGAAAAGTGACGGGCCCGGCGAGGTTTCTGCACAATGATACTTATCTCATCTGTGATACGGCGCTCTGGAATATGAGTTCCAATGAAATCTACGCCATCAGCAATGTGAAGATTCTTCAGGACCAGACGGTGCTTACGGGAGACAGGCTGACTTATTACATTGACAGGGACCTGGCTGAGTTCAGGGGTACATTGGTGCAGCTCGAGGACAAGGACCGGAATGTGCTGCGTACCGAGCATCTGGACTACAACACGAAGGACAGTGTGGCGGTTTTCTTCAACGGAGGTTCGATGAAAGATGCCGAGGGGCAGATAATCGAAAGCCGCACAGGTACTTACGATTCCAAGATAAGGACGTTCACGTTCAATGACAGGGTGAATATGTTCACGGATTCGGTGTTCGTGAAGTCCACTACCATCGTCTATGATGCCAGGACCAATGTGGCGACGTTCGGGTTCGACACGGATACCTGGCAGGATGACAATATGCTTTCGGCCAATGGCGGCTGGTATGACCGCGGACGTGAGATTTTCCTGTTCCGGAACAATGTCCACGGCATGAGTGATACTCAGGAAGGCTGGGCGGACTCCTTATATTATTATAGGTCATCTAAGAATATCGAGTTGCTCGGCAATGCGCAGGTGACTGACACTACGCGTGATGTTTCGGCTCTGGCCGGGCGGATTTTCTATACGGATTCGTTGTCCGAGGTGAAGCTGACGAGGGACCCGGCTGTGATTGGAGTGATGAAAAATGCTGAGGATCAGCCTGATACGGTCTATTTCGGGGCTGACACCATCTTCGCCCGTACCTATATGATGTTTCAGGTCAATGAATCTGAGATAAAGAATTCCAAGTCCCGCATGGAGGATCTGGCGGTGGATGCTGTCCAGGCTTATCGTCAGAAGGCGGCCAAGGAGGCGGCTGAAGCTGCGGCCAAGGCGATGGAGAATGACCCGAACCGTCCTAAGCCGAACAAGAAGCAGACTGGGGAGACCGGGGCTGCTTCAGGAGGGGCTGCGGAGACTTCGGGGGCTTCTGAGACTTCTGAGGTCGAGACTTCCGAGAGTGATGCATCTGGGTCTTCGGATGTTTCTGAGGCGGAAGAGACTTCTGAGAAGGAAGGTGATGTGTCGGAGACTTCGCAGTCGGATGAGGCTTCCTGGGAGAATGGTGATGAGGCGACTGATGCAGCGGAGCTGGCCGAGGGTGCTCCGTCAGACTCATTGACAGTCAAGACATTGACCTCGGCTAAGGATTCGACCGCGATAGCGTCTGGTGCACAGGACTCTGAGGCGGATTCTGTCTCTCACTCGCTCGCATCGCTCGGCCAGACGGCTGGTGCACTTTCGAAACCGGCCGGCAGGCTCGCTCATGCGTCCGATTCCCTTTCGCACATTGCTGACACGCTCTCGCATTCGGCAGATTCTCTCGCGAATGCAGCAGATTCATTGACAGTGGCCGCGGACTCGCTTTCCGCACCGAAAGACTCCACGAAACTGAATTTCATCACGGCCATCAAGAACGTGAAGATGTTCCGCAAAGATATACAGCTCGCTTGTGACTCATTGGTTTACAATGATTTGGATTCATTGGTCCGAATGTATGAGAAACCGTTTGTCTGGAATGAGGGCAACAGGCAGTATTCTGCCGACAGCATCTATGCGGTGATCAAGGACAGGGCCATGCAGAAGGCCAGCCTGATGTCCAACGCGTTCATCATCGTGAAAGAAGACTCGTTGTGCTTCGACCAGATCAGGGCCACGGAAATGCTCGCCTACTTCGACACTACCGGGGCATTGACACGATTCGATGCTCTCGGCGAGGCGAATGCCGTTTTCTATCTGCAGGAGGACAGCGTCTATGCGACCGTGAACAAGAGTGCGGCGAAAATGCTCTCTGCGCGGTTCCTGAACGGTGACCTGGACAAGGTCTATTACTTCGATGCCGCGAAAAACGATGGCTATCCGGTGGCTCAGATGACGCGTGATGAACGTGTGCTGAAGGGCTTTGACTGGCAGATAGATGCGTGCCCGCGCGGCAAACAGGACATTACCCTGCTCTCTCTGCGTGCATCGGAGCGCAGTTCATATTCGGCCCGTCCGCGTGCAACTTTCGAATACACAGACAGATACTATCCTGGTTACATCCCGGGCATAATGAAGCAGATTCGCGAGGGCAAGGTGGCCAAGGCCAATGCAGAGGCTCGCAGGAAGGCTGCCGCACAGGCTAAGGCCGCTGCCGCAGATTCATTGACGGTAGCTGGCGACTCGCTGTCCGTAGTGCAGGATTCATTGTCACTCTCTCCTGCGGACTCGCTCGGAACGTCCCTCCCGTCTGTCGCGGATTCGACAAAGGCCGCAACTGATTCTCTGTCAATGTCTTCTGATTCGTCTTCTGTCAATGCTCCTGTGCTTGATCCGTCCGCGTTGAAGAAGGCGCAGCGTGATTCCATCCGTGCGGCGAAGATTGCTGCCCGTGAAGCCAAATGGGCAAGGCTCGACAGTCTGGATGCAGCCAAAGCCAAGGCAGCCGCGGATAAGAAAGCTGCCAAACTTCGTGCGAAGAAGCTGAAACAGCTCAAGGCCCTGAAAGCCAGGGAGGAGAAGGAGAATGCCCGTCTCGAGAAATACAAGGCCGCATACCTGAAACAAAAGGAGCGCGACGACCTCAAAGCCGCCGCAAAGGCCGCCCGTGAGGCGGAGAAAGCAGCCCGTGAGGCAGCGAAAACCGCTCGGAAAGCCGATGACGACGCAGGTGCGCCAGAAAAATCAGAGCAGGCAGGTGTTACGGAGAAAGGCCTGGCTTCAGAGGAGATAGTTCCCGCTCAGAAAGGCTTAGGTGCTGACTGAAAAGCATCCCAGCGGCGGAATTATGGTACCAATGAGCATAATACTAATGCTGTAATGGCAGTTGTAATGCATTGATGAGTAGGAAGTTATGAGCATTTGAGCTAATGCGCAAAGATGCTCACTCCCCTAAAAAAATAGGGTGATGAGCATCTTTGCATTTTGCTTTTAGGGTATGTAAGTGGTTGTATGTTAATTTGTTACATCTGAATTTGCCAACTTGCAGGTATGCTCATTGGTTCAGTAATTACCTATGGTGGCACGCTGAGGTCGTGTTGCTGCGTCTAATGACTTTCCATATCCCTACTCCGCGAACAGCTTGACGATGTTCAGGGCTACCTCGGAGGCCTTCTCGATGTTCTCGAGAGGGGCGATGCCAAATCGTTTGTTCTCAGCGCAGTAGGTCCGCCCTTGCCGCCACAGAGGTACGTCAGCCCGGTCTTTCCGCGATGATTCAAGTCGCTCAGCAACAGAGGTTCATCTATTACGAACAGCATTACTGATGCGGTGTCTCCTACATCGAGATGCGACCAGACGGACTCGGTCACTTCGAAATGGCAGTTTCCCAGATGCTTGAAACTCACCCGCCTGTTTGGTGCCCACTCTACGGACACGGTGTCTCCCTCAGCAAGTTCAGAGGCATTGACAACTCCTTTCGTGACGATGTTCGAATTCTGCTCCGACGAAATTTTCCGTTCCGCCAGATAATTGTCCCAACTCTTGAATCCTGCAAATCTGGACAGGATCTCCAGTGTCGAATAGCGGATTTGCTTCACCCCATCCAGGTAGCCCCAGGCCCTTTTCAATGTCGTGGGGCTGATGTATTCCCGAATCCGTTCCCATATCGCGCCGCTCAGAAAATCGAAGTCTGCCGGCGTGTGCATAACCCGTTCCACAGATTCTTCAATCTTCTTTTTCAGTTCAATGATTTCTGCAGATTCGTTGTTCATAGTGTCGTCTCCAAATTGATCCTATGTAAAATTATTTCCATTCTCCCATATTTCCAAATCAAGGACTAACAAGGACTAAAAAATGCTTTCATGAAAATGGACTAATTAGGAACTTTGCAACAGCATTGACGGGAAATTAATTGACTCCGGACAATGCTGACTGAAATTCATTGACACATTGATTGAATTGTTGAAACTATTTTATATATTTGTGGCATCTCCCTCCCCACAGGGAGTGCAAATAAAGACATAGAGCGTTTCAACGTTTCCGCCTTCTTATCAAACTTAGACACTTTGATCCTTATCGGCGGACAGTGACAACGCTTGTGTCCCGTATCGTGTTAGCATATAGTCTATACCCGATATCTGGACATGAGCATTGTTGCTTGTTCATAAGGAAGGTAGTCTAAGACCTGATAAGAGGACAAGAACAATAATGTTCGTGTCCTTTTTTGCGTGCGACAATAAAATTAACTTATTATGAAAAAGACTCTTGTCCTTTTGGCGGCAGTAATTGCCTTCGCCTCATGCGCTTCTGGCGTAAAGCTAATAAACACGTCAACAACCAAAGAAATTTCACTGCAGCCAGTTGCCGGACTGTTCGCTGATATTGAAGTGGCTCCGAATAGGATCACTTACTCTATGATGCCTTCGGAGAGCGTAAAGCTTGGCGGCTATGACAATGTTGTTTCGTCTGCGGTTCGTGAGGCTTTGGATGCTAATGGTGGCTGGGATTTGCTCGTGGCTCTCGAAACTCAGGTCAAGTATGCTTCTGATGGTCAGATTGAATCTATCACCGTCACAGGTTATCCCGCTAAATATGTGAATTTCAGAAATCCTGGTGATGACTACCTGAAGACAATCCCGGTAACGACTCCGGCCGGTGCGGAGAAAAAGCCGGCTATATCCCTGCCGCTCAAAAATAAACGAGGATAAGGCTGCATAAATGATGAAGCGTTGGTTCTTAGTAGTTGTGTCGGTGCTGTTTTCATTTGTGGCATCTGCACAGAACAATAGGGTTGTAAGGGGAGTGGTCTTCGATGATACTCGCAAGCCGATGGAAGGTGTTGTGATTTTGGCAGATATGTCAGGGGAAAAAACCGAGACATTGAGGGACGGAACCTTCCAGATAAGCATCCCTCAATTTAGTAAAAAAATAACAGCAAGTCTTGATGGTTTCATTTCACATAGCCTTGAAGTCGATGGTTCCTATCTGGTCTTCACGCTGAAAGTTGATAAGGATTATACAAAGCGCCTTGCGGCTCAGAGGCGGTTGCGGGAAAAGGAAGTTGCTGATAGCCTTGCTCTTGTGAAAAAAAAGATGCAAAAGGCGGAAAAGGAGAGACTGGAAGCAAACGCCGTTCGCCAGAAAGCGGTTTCGGATAGTCTCGCTCAAGCGACAAAGACAGCGCGAAAGGCGGAAAAGGAACGTTTGGCAGCAGATGTCGTCCGTGAAAAAGAGTCACAGCGGGCTGAGACTGAACGAGTGAATATTGAAAGACGGCGTGCTGAATTTGTGAAGGACAGCATCGCTGATCTAGAGGCGAAAAGAATCAGCGCAGTAAAGAAATCTGCACGGAAGGATGCCATTGCCGAATATGACCGGAAATACAGGAATCATGGACTGGTCAACTCCATTGAACTGTCCTATGGCTATCAGCTATATGTTCGGTCGGCCGTATTCCAGAACTCCGGCAAACGAAAGTACGGAGATTTGACACCGCTTCAGGCGACGTGGTCAATAGGCTACAGTTTTGGCTATATCGGTTCTTTAAGCGTCGGCGCAGGAATCCTATACAATGTCCGCACTCCACTCGTGATAGGGGACTCGCTTATTCCGGAATATGGTGACTTCAAGGAACATAGGCTTGATGTTCCGGTATTCCTTAACGGCAAGATATATATGACGCGGACAAGAATACAGCCAATGCTTTCAGTTTCCGGCGGAATCTATGCTATTTCACGAGTCCCGCTTGCTGATATCGGTTTAGGCGCGAATTTCCGGGCAGGAAAAAGATGCTCGGCCTATCTTCTTGCCAACTTCGACTTTACTCCATGGCCTTTGTTTCAAACGGCAGGAAAAGCTGAAATTGTAACAGCCTCTGTTAGATATATCTATGCCCCTACTGTCGGAGTAAAAGCTGGCTTTACATTTTAAAAAAAATTGCTATGAAATATAAATCGTTACTTGTACTCTCTTTAGCAGTCGTTCTGACTTCCTGTAAGATGGCAGAAATACAGGATAATATTTCAATCTCCGGTTATTGGGCGCAATTGAATTCTGTTTCGCAGGCTAAGTCTTTTGTACGCTTTGACAAGGGGTTGTTTTATACATATAGTTTGCCCGAGGCACTTACTGTTGTTAATGGAACGGTCTGGGGCTATGATGAAGATGAATTCAAAGAGTCTGAAGTCGGTCGATGCTGGTATTCAATTGATGGCGGTGTGTTGCAGATCCATGCTGATCAGAATGATAGGACAGGGCAAGTTTCGGTGAGCGGGGACAAACTGACTTGGGATGGGGTGGAATATGTTTCGGTAAAGTCATTCAGAGAAGCGAACTATTCGCGCATACAACCTGAAAAGGACAGAATATCCTTATCTTATGCCGCAGAATCCGAAGCTATCAAGGTAAAGATTACGAACCCTTTGCCAAATGCGATTATGAAGGCGGAGACCTCAACGCAGTGGATTCGGAACCTGTTGTATTCGAACGAATTGCTGTCTTTTGATGTGACAGAAGTTCAGGCATTAGCAGCAGGTACAATAACTTTGAGCTATCCCGGCGCGGAGGATGTCAGACTTGTTGTTTCGCGTTCTTCTGGAATAAGAATTGTTGTTGACAAACAAGATTTAAGTTACGGCTATAAGTCACAGTCTGTCAGTCTTGGTTATAGGATTACAGGTGCAGACGCATCGGCGAGGATTTCCGCCGAGAAAGAGCCTTGGAATGCGACGTGGCTGAAGAACCTCAATGTGTCAGATGGATTTATCTCTTTCGAACTGGACGAAAACAATACCGGTGAAACACGTGCTGCAACGATAAGACTACATACCCAATATGCAGATGATGTCACTATTTCGCTAAGCCAGCTCAGTAGTTCAACGAGCATTTCTCTCGCCCCTTCGTATGAGAATACTGATTATAAGCAGAAATCCTTGTCGTTCCGGTTTTCGATTAAAGACCCCCAGGAGGGAAGGATCATTGAGGCCGTGACGAGCGAATCGTGGATAACGGATATATCCGTGACAGGGAACACCTTGTATTACAAGGTATCTGAAAATGAGGGCTTTTTGTCTCGGTCTGGGCGGATAGAACTCTCGTATGGAACGCTTGCTGCGATATTTACGATAAATCAGACAGCTGATGTTATCAATCTGTCATCTTCTTTAACTGCGAACTGTTATATTGTGACGGGTGCAGGCAAATATAAATTTCGAGCCGTCAAAGGAAACGGTTCCGAGTCGGTGGGCGATGTCGCTTCCTGTGATGTCTTGTGGGAGACATTCGGAACAAAAGAAACACCGGCTTCCAATGACCTTATAACCGAGGTGTTGGCTTCAGACGGTTATATTATGTTTGGGACAAATGTGACATATAGAAAAGGAAACGCCTCGATTGCAGCAAAGGATGCTTCCGGGAAGATTCTGTGGTCCTGGCATATATGGTTTACGGATTATCCGAAAGAGCAGGTTTATTATAAAGGCGCAGGAACGATGATGGATCGCAATTTGGGCGCGGTGTCAGCGACTCCAGGCGACATCGGGGCGAATGGCTTGTACTATCAATGGGGGAGAAAGGATCCGTTTGTTGGTGTTGGGGCATTTGTTGGGGATAGCTACAAAGAAATAAAGTCATCTCCTGATTGTGGAACAATTGAGTTTGCTGTGGCTCATCCTACAACATTTATTGTAAGGTCTAAAATTGGAGCTAAAGACTGGTATTATACTGTTGATGGTACAGTTGATAATACACGTTGGCAGTCGCACAAGACAATATATGATCCGTGTCCTGCCGGTTGGCGTGTTCCGGATGGCGGGTGGAACAGTCCTTGGCGAATATCATATTGGTCCAGACCAAGTTATGTGAAGGCAAAATTTGATTCAGAAAATAAAGGCGTAAATTGTTCTGGAATATTCAGCTCTGAGAAAACAGTTTGGTATCCAGCATCTGGGCTGTTGCTTGGCTATGTTGGAGATATCGGAGAAGCGGGATACTATTGGTCCGTTACTCCGTATGTTTACGAGTCAGGTTTCGCTTACTATACGGCAGATGAAAAGTTGGCTTTCATTCTTCATTTTTATTGCTACAGCAGCGATTTTTCCGATCTTCGAGTTAGCACCGCAGAAAGTCGTTATTGCGGAAATTCTGTCCGCTGCCAGAAAGAGTAGTTTTCTTGGCAAGAGTAGTATCAATAACCGAAAACTAAATTATACCAATTATGTACACGTCTGCAACTATTGATTGGAAAGGGGAAAAGGTCGCAATAATCAGAAATGAAGATGGTTCAGTCCAGATATTCCCCAAGGACTTATTTGCCTCCGTAAAGTCTGGACTCCGCGAGATAGCTAAAGATAGAGGTATTTTCATTGATGAATCTTGGAATACAAGGTATCTGGGACAGCGAGTGCTAAAGGCACTTATGGGAGGTGTGTATGTCGCCAATAGGAAAGATACGCAGATTGAGCGTGAAATGATGCTTGCCAGTGCCTTCCTGGAGACGGATGACAATGGTAATGTGAAGATTACGCTAGATAATGTGGCGAAAATTGAGGCGATGATTTCGTATGATTCGAAGTATTCAAGGGCGGGTAATCCGTATTCCAAGCCAGATGTCAAGTGGTTGGAGCAGCGGAAGAAAAACTTTCGACCGATGGGTGATTATAAGGGCTACCGAGGTTCGTCTGCATTTTGGATGAAAAGAATAGGGGACTACTTATATGATAATTCAGTTGAGGATAATTTCAAAGATATAAAGGATCCGAAGGCTTATTATGAATTTCTTGTGTATAATGCTGTTTGCGCTGTTGACTCTGAGAATAGCACGCATATAAATGCCGACTCTGTAGGACGCGAACAGCTTACAAGTAGAATTGTTTCCCTTGACAAGGATTTTTTGACGCAATTGAAGGATACAAAAGATTATCCGTTGATTAAACTTCTTAGTAAGCAGACGGAACCAAATGGGAAAACATACAAATTGAAGACAGGAGAAGTTAAGAAAAAATCTTCTCGCGAGAATTTTTCGTTTGCTACAAAGTTTTGTCACTATGCTTGTTTCTTCATTTTTGAAGAGAAAGATACGGAATATAGAGATTCCTATTCAATTTATGATTATGTCGTGTCAAATGCGTTGAAAGAGCATTATGATTTTGTTGATATGGAGCGAGATAGCATTGTAGTGCCCGATGATTTTTATGTCGAAAAATATCGAAATTATCAACGGAAGGTGGATGATATACGCGGCGATGTAGTTAGCCGTAATGGATTTGACCATCTGATGTGGTGTTATTATAAAGGTAGAGGAAAACATATTTAATAACCAACAGAAAACTTATTATGGGTTTTTTTGAAAACATTGGGGCAAATAACCCTATTTCCAGAACATTGGCAGAAATTGTTAGAACAATTTCATCGGATCACAGAATTGAATCAGACTTGGATTTATATGTTACTGCGATAAATAACATAAGTCGCACTGATGGATTGGGTATCCGTGACAAAGTTATATTTCCTGCTCCTTTCATCGTGATTCCGGATGCAGGAGGTCCAATTCGTATTGCACTATTCAATGAGTTGCACCCAGGCGCCTCTTCTGCTTCTTCCGAGGCGATTGTAAAACAATATGAGGAAGAGATTGCTCGTTACCTCAAAGAATCGCATGATATGCTTAGTGACAAACAAATAATTGGATACTTCGCGGCTATCATTACAGAAAGCAGATCTACTGAGTCGTCGAGTTATTATCCGCGGGGCGGAGAATTCGAGTACTATTACCGCGCCGAACCGGATGGTCGCTCGTTTAGAATAATCGGCGAAACGCTTGCTGGATTATAGAATTTTAATCAACAAATCAGTCAAAGAATTAAAGGAGGAATACAAAAAATCCTTCGGAACAGAACTTAGGGTTTACAATGGAAGAAGTGAGGCAGATGAAACGGCCACACTATCTGAACTTGGCGTAACCAACGAGGGCACGGTTGAGTGTCGAGGAAGTCTCACTGTTGGGGCCTTTGTAAGCAAACTCCACAAGAAATACGGTCTAAAAGTAAAAGTTTTCACACCAGATAATTTTGTTTCAGTGATAGCAGGTATTTCTTTAGCTAAAGCAGCAGGTCTGAAGAAACAGATTAGCCACCGCGAGATGGAAAGCTACACATCATATAAAAGGCATGATTATGAAATTTACTGAAAGTTGACTTGTGGGATTATTTCTTCAAGCATGTAAAGAAGTAGATGAAAAGTGCAAATCCGTAATTGTTGAGAACACTCAATTACCTCTGTATTTTTTAAGCATTGAGAAGGTTGAGCAATATTTTAGAAGCATTGGAGGCATTACAGTAGAAGAGTTTACACATAAAATGAAAGAAGAATATAGAATATAATGGTAATAATAAGTAAACAAATTCAAACACAACTCCAAACTTTAGTTGAACAATATCTTCCCTGACGCAGAGATGAAGAAAAAAGAGATTGCGGAGTATGATGAATCATTGAGTCGGATAGAGTCAATGTTTGAAAACAGATGAAAAATTATGGTTGAGGGTGTTCCACTATGGTTTGTGATCATTTTTGTAATAGGCTTGATCCTGTATTTGCTGAAGAGTGTGTTTAGCGGATTCTTGGGTGATGTGGTGTCTGTCCTGCGTGGCAAGATGTCATTATTCGGATGTCTGATCAGTACCATAGTTTCGATATTGGCGGTTGTGCTAGTTGTCTGGTGTATTTTCTCCGAACTGTTCTAGTGTCTGTCCAGTGATATTATGGGTGTGAAATTTTCAGAACAACCTGACTTTCGCCTAACCGTGGAAAACATTGATTTATAGAGAATTAGCAAATAATGTGAAAGCCATGTTACCTGTTTTTTCGGGTAACCTGGCTTTCTGGTTCTTGTGTAACTTATTGACTATCAGTGCATTCTTCGAAATGCGCAAGTGCAGGTTGTTCCACATCATTCAGGTAGCACGTGCGCGATGAACCTTCAGCTGAGTCATATCCATCGACCAAGCCGCTCAGTGCGGATCCGATGAGGTCAATGTCGAGCGCTGTTTCGATACGTGCTATTGTCTCCAATGTCATGTTAGAACTCCCTTTGAGCAGATTGGAGGCATATCAGCCGCTTCCCTCCTCATGTAATCTATTTCTGAAAAAGTCCAAGATATTATACTTTTTCTTGCAATTCCGGAGAATAATGTATATTTTTACGTCAAAAGTATGATTTATCGGACTTATGGAACTTAGTGATGTGTTAAAAAGTCGTAGGAAAACTCTTGAGATATCGCAATTGGACCTCGCTGAAATGGCAGGAGTGGGCTTGGCGACAGTCAAAGATATTGAGAGGAAAAAGGGAAACCCTTCTATGTCAACGGTATTGAAAATATTGGAGGTCTTGGGCATGGAAATCGTCTTCCAGGTGCGTCAGACGGTCTGATACTATTTAGAATAAATATGAGACAGTTAGATGTATATGTAAATGACATAAAGGCTGGGGTGCTGACGGAAAAGCATCCTGGCGACGGATATTGTTTCCAGTATGAGGCTGACTATTATTTGTCTGATGCTCCTTCAATATCAGTTACATTGTCAAAAAGAAATAGATTCTACGAATCAGCTCTTTTATTTCCCTTCTTTGCGAATATGCTTCCGGAAGGAGCAAATCGCAATGTAATATGCCGGACTCGAAGAATTGACGACAATGATTTATTCGGCATTCTTATCGCTATGGCGGGAAGCGATTTCATAGGAGGCGTCAATTTAAAAAATGCGAGGATAAATGGTTGATATTCAATGCTGTCCTTCATCTCTTGATAGGGGATATACCACATATTGTCCGAATGCAGTCAAGTCATTGTTCAATGGTGTCAAGGTAAGTCCTTATTTGGATTTTGAACTTGAGAATGTCCGAAATAAGCAAAAAATTATTGATGCCATGCATCGGATATCTGTGTCTGGAGTACAGGAAAAATTTCCTGCCATCGTTGACTCCGGACATATCAGGATTGCGGAAGATAATGAGCAATCTACATATATTCTGAAACCGGCTCCTTGGGATGAAACGTTGCGCGAACGTAAACAAATTCCTGCTAATGAGCATCTTACAATGCAAATTGCTTTCCGTGTTTATGGTATAGATACGGCGGCCAACGGATTATGCTTTACCAAGAAAGGTCAGATGGTCTATATAACCAGAAGATTCGATGTGCTTCCGAATGGCTCCAAATTGCTGATGGAAGATTTTGCCTCGGTAATCGGGAAAAATGAGGGGGAAACTGGAAAAGAATTCAAATACTGTGGTTGCTATGAGGATATTGCAATCGCAATCAGAAAAAATGTTTCTGCGTGGATGGTTGATATGGAGAAATTCTTCGAACTTATTGTGTATAACTATATATATGCAAATGGGGATGATCATTTTAAGAATTTTTCATTGGTTTTGAAGGGGAATGACTATCGGCTTGCACCAGCGTATGATTTGCTGAATACCAGTTTGCATGTTAATGGTGAAGACTTTGGTCTTGATGGCGGTCTATCACCGAATATCTTCAAAAGTGACGTGTATGACCAATCAGGTCATCCATGTCGCATTGACTTTGTACGCTTTGGAGAGCAGATCGGACTACGATTGCCTCGTATCAACCGGATTCTTGATAAATATATGCGGTTGCCTGAATTAGCCGTTACTCTTATAGGGAACAGTTTTCTGAACGATAAGATGAAACGTCTTTACTTGAGAACTGTAAATGAGCGAATTGCAAGATTTGTTCGTGTTTCTGATTAGCTGACTAAAATGGCGGCCTCCACGTGAAGGTCGCCATTGCTATAAATGCTTGATAACATTGTCCTGCAGGCTATTCCGCGAACAGCTTGACGATGTTCAGGACTACTTCGGAGGCCTTCTCGATGTTCTCGAGAGGGGCGAACTCCATCTTGCCGTGGAAGTTCAGGCCGCCGGCGAAGATGTTCGGGCATGGGAGGCCTTTGAATGAAAGGTTCGCTCCGTCAGTGCCGCCGCGGATAGGCTGAATCTTCGGCTTGATGCCTGCCATCTCCATGGCCTTGACAGCCTTTTCAACAATGAAATAGTATGGTTCCACCTGCTCACGCATGTTGTAGTACTGGTCCTTGACCTCCAGAGAGGCAGTGCCTTCACCGTATTTGACATTGATGAAATTGACACATTGACCTATAAGCTCCTTCTTTTCCTCGAACTTCTTGCGGTCGTGGTCGCGGATGATGTAGCTGAAATCAGCCTCCTCTACCGATCCCTTGAAACTGATGATGTGGAAGAATCCGTCGTAGCCCTCGGTGATCTCAGGACGTTGGCCGATAGGAAGCAAGTCATTGAACTCCATGCCGATAAGGATGGCATTCTTCATCTTGTCCTTCGCGTAACCCGGGTGGACATTGCGCCCCTGGATATGAATCTTGGCGGAAGCGGCATTGAAATTCTCGAACTCCAGCTCACCGATTTCGCCGCCGTCCATCGTGTAGGCATAGTCGGCACCGAAGCGCTTCACGTCGAACTTCACGACGCCGCGGCCGATTTCCTCATCCGGAGTGAAACCGATCTTGATGTCACCATGCTTGAACTCAGGGTGCTCCATGATGTATTGCACCGCGTTCATGATCTCCGCCACACCGGCCTTGTCGTCAGCTCCGAGCAGCGTAGTGCCGTCAGTGGTGATGATGGTCTGGCCCTTGTGAGCCAGCAGCTCAGGGAACTCGGACGGCCTCAGGAACAGGCCCGGCACACCTTTCAATGCGATGTCACCGCCGTCGTAGTCCTTGATGATCTGCGGCTTGACATCCTTTCCGGAAGCGTCAGGAGACGTATCCACGTGCGCGATGAAGCCTATGGCAGGAACTTTCTTGTCAATGTTGGACGGGATGGAACCCATGACGTAGCCGTACTCGTCCAGGGTAGCCTCCACGCCCATATCGTTCAGCTCCTTGCAGAGCAACTTCAGCAAATCCAGTTCCTTGGCAGCGCTTGGCTGTGACTCCGAATTTTCATCTGACTGAGTGTCGATGGCGACGTATCTCAGAAATCTGTCCAATATCTTTTCCATGTCTCGTTATTGTAATTGTTTTTTCTCATTGACCTTCATCGCGACTCCGATAATGAACGCGATGATACCTATATAAGGAAGAAGCGCAACAGCTTCACCGTACTCTGCGTGCCACGAAGTCAGGAACAGATCCACATTCGCGAACTTGAGGATGGCACTGACAACACCCATCATGGCGCCGCCTGCAATAAATCCTGAAGCGATAAGCGTACCCTTTTCGTGTCTCTCTGCATTGACCTGGGCATCCTTGCTGCGGGAAGCGACGAACCAGGAGATGGCGCCGCCGATGAGCAGAGGCAGGTTCAGGTCGATAGGAATGAACATTCCGAGTGCGAAAGCGAGAGCCGGTATCTTGCACATTGTCAGGACAATAGCGATGAGCGCACCGATTCCGTAGAGGATCCACGGAGCACCGCCGCCGTTCATCAGCGGCTGGATAACGGCTGCCATTGCATTGGCCTGAGGCGCGACGAGAGCATTGTCCCCGGTGAATCCGAAGGTCTTGTTCAGCACGAGCATCACTCCGCAGACAGTAGCAGCAGCGACGGCGACGCCCGCGAACTTCCAGATTTCCTGCTTCTTCGGCGTGGTGCCGAGCCAATATCCGATTTTCAGGTCAGTCACGAACGAGCCCGCCACAGACAGCGCCGTGCACACGACTCCGCCGATCACCAGCGCCGCCGCCATACCGGCATTGCCCTTCAGCCCGACCGCTACGAGGATCAATGATGCTATGATCAATGTCATAAGTGTCATGCCGCTGACGGGGTTCGAGCCCACGATGGCGATAGCGTTGGCAGCCACGGTCGTGAACAGGAAGGAGATGATGCCCACGATCAGCACGCCGACCAATGCCTGCCAGATGTTTTCCACGACTCCGCCCAATGCGAAGAATGCGAAAATCGCCAGCAGGGCTATGACAATGCCGAAAACAATCGTCTTCATCGGCATGTCTTCGTCTGTGCGCTCGATGGCTTCGGCTTTTGTGCCCGGCTTTTTCGTGAACTCGCTTGCGGCAAGTCCTACGGCCGATTTGATGACTCCGAAAGACTTGATGATTCCGATGATGCCGGCTGTGGCAATGCCGCCGATGCCGATGTGACGCGCGTATTCCTTGAAGATCTGGTCTGCGGACATGTCTCCGATGGTCTGCGTGATGCCACTGTTCATAAGGTCAATGACTTGGCCGCCCCAGATGAGATTCATCAGAGGGATGATCACCAGCCACACCAGGAAGCTGCCGCAGCAGATTATGAACGCGTATTTGAGACCGACAATGTAGCCGAGTCCGAGTACTGCAGCGCCGGTGTTCAGCTTGAGTACGACTTTGGCTTTGTCTGCGATGTGCTGGCCGATGGTGGTGACTGTGGTGGACACCGTTTCGCTCCATGCGCCGAAAGTGGCGATGATGAAATCGTAGAGTCCGCCCACGAGACCGCTGAGTATCAATGTCTTGGCATTGTTTCCTCCGCCTTCGCCGCTAATCAGGACCTGTGTTGTGGCTGTGGCTTCAGGGAAAGGATACTTGCCGTGCATCTCCTTTACGAAGTATTTTCTGAACGGAATCAGGAAGAGGATGCCGAGAATGCCGCCGAGAAGGGAGGACAGGAACATCTGCATAAAGTTCACCTCTACACCTAATATATATATGGCAGGGAGAGTGAAGATGGCGCCGGCAACCACTGAGCCGGAGCATCCGCCGATGGACTGGATGATGACATTCTGTCCGAGTCCGCCTTTCTTGCCCAATGCGCTTGTAAGGCCTACGGCAATGATGGCGATCGGAATGGCCGCTTCGAATACCTGGCCGACCTTCAGTCCGAGGTATGCGGCAGCGGCTGAGAAGATGATGACCATGATCAGGCCGACGCATACTGAATAAGGTGTGACTTCAGGATAGTTTTTCTGAGGGCTCAGAAGCGGTTCGTACTTTTCGCCCGGTTTAAGTTCTCTCTGCGCGTTCTCAGGCAGAGTCGTTCTTTTTTCTTCCATTTGTTTATCTGTCTATGTGTTTTAGCAATCCTTGCGACTCTTCCGGCCGCGTCATACAAACTTAAGCAAAATCCATTTATTTCGACAGGTTTTGGGGGTGAAAATGGTGTATAAAATGTTTTTTATGAAAAAAATGATAAAAAAAGTCGGAAAAAATTTGGAGGTAATGAAAAAGTGCGTATCTTTGCAGTCCGTTTGAGAAACAACGATGCTGAAAAGCTTCAGAAACACGTTCAAACGGCCAAGTTCATTGACAACATTGAGAGAGAATAAGAGGTAAAGATA
>UMGH01066772.1_pt1 | contig 26944 bp, 25 predicted proteins | sample 1965231 | NCBI WGS metagenome assembly UMGH01 (sample SAMEA4836068, study PRJEB28245) | human gut metagenome | biome: gut microbiome; material: fecal sample | place: Denmark | collected 2008 | reverse complement strand
TATTTAACTTTTTAGTACGGTAAATTTTTACCGAAGTATTGATTTTATTATGACCTTTTGAAAAAGCTTATCCCCCATCATTTTATTTCTTCAATCTTGATTCTGTAAGGTTCGGCATCATATTTGTCACATTCAGTTAAGTTCTTTTGGAAATGACTGTCTATCGACATACCTTTGCAGTCACTAAACAAAAAACGTAAAGATATGTTAAAAACTATTATACAAACAACGACTATAGCACTGATCTGCCTATCCACAATTTCCTGCGAAAAGGAAGTTCCTATAAAAAGAGATTCGATTTCTGAACCAACTGCCGAAACAGAATCATCGTCTTTGGATGATTTCACTGTCATTCTCTCGAAGGCTGTCGCAAACGACAAGGATTTGCGTGATTTCATCAAGGTGGAGTCTCTCAAACAGTTCGACAAGGACTATGATGTTTTCTATCCTTTCGTCAAAAACGAGAGACTTTCATCAGGAATATCCTTCAGAGAGGCTTTGTTAAAATACACCACGGAGGACAAACTGGAGCAAATAGAATCAAATTGCCCGTTGCTGAATATCTTCGTGCCGGATTGGAGCTGGATAAACGGCTATTCCGCCGATTCGTGGGACACAAACGACGATTTTGTGACTGTCAGCAGGAAAGACGATGGAGACAAGCACGTCATTTATTACAATGGATCTGTCTATGATACTGTAGAGACAGATGGTTTTCCATCATATCCTGTTCTGATAGTAAAGAATAATGGACGTCTAAGGGTCTCCAATGTGAGAACCAGATCTTCCGAAGCAACCTACGAATTCACACATAAGGAATTCGATAACACCAACATCCAAACCAGAGCAAACCGTAAATGGCACTATGACCCAGTCTTGATGCCAGTAACAGGTAGTTCGGATTTCGTTCCAGAAAGCGCTATCGATCCTCTTCTCATAAAAGCGTATAGTGAGTTCGAAGATAAATCTATTGACGGTGCTTGCCAGAGAGATTATGTGTATTATGGTATGAGTAAAAGTAATACGGATCACGGCGTCTATCGCGGCTATATTCGCGAACAACTATACCGTTTTAAGATATCCAAAGGTGCTTATGGTTTTATAGCAGACCAAAATGACGATCCTAAATTGCATGAAACAATAGATGTTATAGGAAGAAAAAATTCAAAGGATTCCACTGAGCTATATAATGAGATTTGGACTGAAGGAAGCTTTGCGTTCCAATTTGACATATTCATTGGAATAAAGGGTAAAGGTAACGATGGATATATCGCAAAGAAAATTCTACTTCCGGAATGTGCTCGTGATGTCTACGACTTAAGTAAAGTCAGACGAAAATATAAGCATCAGACAGGATTGGAAAGGGGACATTACATCTACTATTTTAACCCTGAGGATCTTGTTCCGAAATGGATTTATCCAGAGAATCCCGTATATCTGCCTGAATGGGACATTTCTAACGAATCCACGGATATTTATGTTCAGATCTCAGAGATTGATGATTCTGAAACAAAAACATATACTAGAACCAGAACTTACAGGTATACCTCAAATTTCAGCGTTGACGGCAATATTTCTGGAAGCGTAAAAGGAGTTAAAGGTAGTTTTGGAGTAAAATATGGGAACACTAAGGATGATACTGAAAGCGCAACATTGTCATACACAACGACCCTTGATAGTGAGGATTTAGGTATGGAGCCTTTCGAATACACCAGCAATATATTATCAAAACCAATCACCGAGAACGTTAAGGGGACTAACATGCCGGGCTATATTGTCAGCAGTACAAGTGTAGGTGCTGTCACAATAACTTTTCTTCCAACTGACATCAGATAAAGCAATGAAAGCAAGGAATATATTGATAGTAAGCATAGAATTGCTATGCTTACTATCTTGCAGTAAAGAGCCGCAAGACTCTCCTGAGCAGCATTACGCAGATACTTTTTGCGGCACATACTACCTTGAAAAAGCAGTATGGAGCACAGATAATATTGACTTGAACGGAGACGGGATAGCCAATGAGGATTTGATTTATGAATTCAAGAATCTTCAGGGTTTCCTTGAAAATAAACGTTTTGCAAAAATATATCAAAATCCGGCAGCTCAAAACGAAATAGACGTTGACTACTATATCCCGTATCATGATGTTAGAAAAATAGACAACAACTATTATGATTACGGTTGCGGATACCTTGAATCATCCTTCATTGGGAGACTAGACTCTTCCAACAACCCAAAGTTAAGTTTTCCGGCAAAAGAATATAACTATAGAGATGACTATAATGTGGCTTTGAATGGAATACATAAATCGATGATAAACAAATTCGAAAATGGGACTATGACTATTCATGTAGATGCAACTATCTATGATTGCGATTACAAACCAATAGCCGGCACTTTCTACTTATATTTCAAAAAAATATAAGACAAGAATTAAAAATTACAAATGTTATTATTAAATATGTCTTTCGGAAAAAATCAACCTCTAAAGCGTATCTTACTAGACCAAGGGCACTGCCATATCGTATGCAGGCCGACTGAAGTCTGTTATCTGAACTCCGAGGCTGACAACACAAGGGTGTTCTTGGCTGATGGGACGTGGGGATCCATTGACGACTCTCTTATTGAGATGGAATCCGTTCTTCCAAAGGACTTGTTCTTCCGGGCCAACCGGCAGAACCTTATAAACGTTGACTATGTTCATAGTATCGCACAAGGCCCCGGAAGGGATTTCATTGTCAATTTAAAAGAGCCATATTCATCAATTGAATTTATCTTAACTCCTGAAAAGAAAAAAGAGTTGATAGAGATGCTGATGTATGGTTCATCATCGTATCAGCCAGAGTGAGAAGAAAGTGACACTCGATTTACAAAACGGTTTGGGTACTATCGTCGCTTCCACAGGCTTCACGACCAGTATTTCGGTCGTAAAACTTATGGAATCGATAATGTGGTTTATATTGAAGAAGTCATAAAATGTGACAATAGAGTTTTACATCATTTGATTTCAATAAAACCGATTGCATCACGCTCTGCCTTAGTCAAGTTATATAAATCAAATAGCATATTGTCAATAGCTATAGCTTTCTCTTTTGAATATTTAGTTTGAATTTCATTTACAAGCACCTTAAATTCATCATTGACATCATCCGATACATTCAGAACCGGAATCTTGTCAAAAAATATTTTCCTCAATTCCCGTGTTCCTCCTTGCAATTCCGGGAAATTGTCGAGGAAGCAGAATTTGAAAAGTGATGAATTCAAAAATGCTGTCAGATATGCCAAGTGATTCCCTGTTATCATAAAAGATTTGTCATTTTGATAGAACCCCTTCTCGTCATAATAAAAAGGAATAAACTTGGTCATATTTGGATACATTATTTTCGGCTGAGAAAAGTCGTCCTATAGTAGTGTGAAAGAAAAAGTTCTTTCACACTACTAATTTATTAAGTATTTGAAAATTCCAATATATTCAATAACTTTGCAACGACTGTAAAATTTACGACTGTAAAAAACGCGATATGAAATTCTTTGACAGGACAGAACAATTGGCGCAACTGCGTGAAATGAAGAATCGTTCTTACGATAACCACTCAATGCTGACGGTTGTCACAGGAAGGCGAAGAATCGGGAAGACCACTCTGATAGATAAATCTATGTCAGGGGAGGAATACCTGTATTTTTTCGTCGGGAAGAAAAACGAGGCTGTGCTTTGCGCAGAGTTCACTGGCGAGATACGCACCAAACTTGGTCTTTTCGTTCCGGACGGGATCACTTCATTCAAGGATATCTTCGCCATTCTGATGCAGGTCGGAGAGCATAGGAAATTCACGCTTGTCATAGATGAGTTTCAAAATTTCAGCGAGGTCAACCCTTCCATATTCTCTGACATTCAGAATTATTGGGATCAATTCCGTCTGAAGACTAATGTCAATCTTATCGTGAGCGGCTCCATATATTCACTTATGACTAAACTTTTTAAGGATAAGAAGGAGCCATTGTACGGAAGAGACGACCACACTATAAAATTGTACCCTTTCGCTCCCTCTGTTCTCAAGGAAGTGATGAATGAATATGTCCCAGGGTACACAAATGACGATCTTCTTGCGCTTTACGCATACACGGGCGGAGTGCCGAAATACATTGAACTCTTTGTTGATGCCGAGGCGTTGACCAAAGATGGGATGATCCGGTATATTTGCAAACCGGACTCTCCGTTCATTGAGGAAGGTCGCAAACTGCTTATTCAAGAGTTTGGCAGGAAGTATGGGACATATTTCTCTATTCTGGAAGCCATCTCCGAAGGTTACAACACCCAGGCGGAGATCGCCACATACCTTGGATCAAAAAGTATCGGAGGACAGTTGTCGAAGCTTGAGGAGACTTATAACCTCATAGGGAAAAAACGCCCGATGTGGGCCGGAAGCAAGTCGCAGACAGTACGTTACGAAATCAGTGATGTTTTTTTAAGATTCTGGTTCCGTTACATTGAGAAGAACCAGATGATGATAGAGATCGGACAGTATCCTCTGCTGGCAAAGGTAATGTCAGATGACTACACCACATATACCGGAGACACTCTCGAACGATATTTCAAAGCCAAGATGATGGAAGAAATGAACTATCGTGCGATCGGTAGTTGGTGGGATCCTAAAGGATATACCGACTCCAAGGGTAACCATCAGCAATGTGAGATTGACATTGTCGCTATCAGTTCCGATGACAAAAACGCCGAGATCATTGAAGTCAAACGCAATCCTGAAAAATTCGATAAAGAAACAATGGAAGAGAAGGTCCGCTTCTTTATTCAGAAAGAAAAACGGATCAGACGGTACAAAAGAACCGTAAGGTGCCTTTCATTAGAGGATATGTAATATAACGGGATTCAGAGGATTATAACTAAAATAGGACATTTGTTCAAACAATCGCATTCCTCTTCGAGAAACCGCCCCGTAAACCACATACGGACCATCGGTTGATAAGCGTGATATTTGCTTATCGCCATATTATCAACCCCATTATTCCGTAAAATATTTACGGAATAATATTTTATTAGTATATTTGTGGCGAATGTTGAAATATCGATTGCTATGTTAATAAAATTTTCGGTAAATAACTATCGCGGTTTTGCGGACAAGATAGAGTGGGACTTGTCGCATCCCAGCAATTATTCTTTTAATCAGAATGCCATTAAAGACAACATCCTGAAAAACGGCATCATTTATGGTCCTAACGGGGCTGGAAAAAGCAACTTGGGATTGGCCGTATTCGACATAGCCAATCACTTGTCGCATAAATGGAAAAAGCCGGATTACTATTTGAACTATGCTTCCGCATACAATTACAATCAGCCTGTAAATTTTGAATATGTATTCAAGTTCGAGGATGACACTATATTGTATAAATATTCCAAGGTGGCAAAAGAACTTAAAGGAGAACTGGTAAAAGAGCAACTTTTTCTGAATGAAAAAGAGTTGTTCTATAATGACGCAGGCACTTTGCGCTTAAATAAAGACTTTGCGCTGACGGATATGGCGATAGATAGTGTAAGAAACAGCGCCAACAATATTTCAATTGTCAACTATCTTTTGAGTGTCGTACCTTTCCCCAAAGGACACGCGTTGCTGAAACTCCGCGATTTTGTGGAGAATATGTTATTTCTCAGAAGCCTTGACAATCGAGAATTTATCGGTCTTAAAGAAGGAGGCAGCAACATAGAAGAGTACATAATAAATAATCAACTCACAGAAGATTTTTCAGAGTTTCTGAAAGAGGTGAGTGGACAGAATTTTGCGTTCGCCAAGCCCAATCAAGGCGAGAATATGCTTTATGTTGTGATCAATGATGTTCGCATTCCTTTCTTGCAGGTGGCTTCTACAGGCACATTGAATCTGGAGTTGCAATATTACTGGCTTAAAGAAATGGTGAACGCTTCTTTTATCTTCATTGATGAATTCGATGCCTTCTATCATTATGAGCTTTCATACACCCTTTGCCGTAGATTGTTCAAGAGTGACAACCAATTATTCTTGACGACCCACGATACTTTCCTGCTTTCCAATGACTTGCTGCGACCGGATTGCTTCTTTATCCTGAAAGACAATAAAATCAATGCGATATGCGACCTTACGGACAAAGAGCTACGTTTTGGACATAATTTGGAGAAACTGTATAGAGGTGGAACTTTTGCCGTATGATATTATTCGTATTTGAAGGTGGCAAGGCCGAACCAATGGTATTCGATTCGATAGGGGAACTGTTCTTGTCGAAGGAAGAGCTATGCGTTTTAAAATGCGAGCACGACCTTCCGACATTATACTCAAACCTGAGGGCTAATGAATATGACTTGTTCCGATCTTTACCTTTCAAAGAAAATAATATATACCTGCCTGAAGGCAAGCGTTTGGATACCTTGTTCTCCCAGATATTCCTATTCTTCGATTATGATTTTCAGAATAGATTAGGAACACAGAAAGTCAATGGTATATTGGATGAAATGTTGGACTTTTTCAGTGACGAAACCGAAAACGGAAAGTTGTATATTAACTATCCGATGATTGAGTCTTTGAAATATACCAAAGAAATACCGGATGCGAATTATAGGCGGTATGTGGCGACAAGGGAAGAATGTGCCAGCCACAAGTTTAAGGGTAATGCAGAGCGTTTCGCATATTCAGAAGCCAAGGCTTTTCGTTTTATCGATCTTGTTAAAACCGAGAGGCAAAAGGTTGCTGACAATTGGGAAAAGTTGAAATTCCAGAATGTATGCAAGGCTAATTATTTGGTGTCTGATAGTAATACGCTACCTTTACGGAAATCAACCATCAATCAAAAAGACATATTTGAAGCGCAAAAAAGCAAATATGTGGATATTAACGAAAGTGTCGCCATATTGAATTCTTTCCCTATCTTTTTGTATGACTATTTAAAGTGAAGGCACGTTCATCTTCAGAAAGGCCATAGAGGTCGAAGACTTTGTTGTCGATGATGTTTTCAAGGACAGCACTATCCTTTGAGTCTCGCTTATATTTTTGAATATCATCGACTAACGATTCCCATTCCGCATCGTCTTGGATTAACGGAACCGGGATGCATTCCACTGTGTATTTCAGCCAACGGTTCGTTCCTACACCGGAAGTGGATCCCAAGGTGTGCTGGAAATACCAATGGATCAAAGAAGAATTGATAACCGCCAACAGGTATTTGATGTGCTTCCCAACCATAAAGAACACTGTGTTCAAAGGAATGAGGCCGTCCGTTGACAATGCGAATTTGGATTCGTCAGTCAGTTCTATCCACACGATTTTCGGCTGAGAAAAGTCCTCCGAATAGTTGGCGCCCCACCTTTGCAGGGCATACCATTCGTAGCGGATACCAGTCTCGGCCTTGTTCCTTGCAGATAGCTGGGGTTTGTAGAGTAAAAGGTGCTGATAAACAGATGGATATTGGTCCATAAACGCTTGCTCGGCTTCGGCTGACGAACCTTGAATGCTGGAGTCAAGATGGAGCGGGAAGTGCCACGGAATCCAAATCAGCCAGAGTCCGGCCCAGTCGTAGGAGTAGCGCTTGATGTCGCGGCCTCTCAAAATTGGCCTAATGATCGCCTCCGTTCTTTGGCGTTCTTCCTCGGACTTACAGTTTGAAAGGATCTCGTCGCGCCTTTCGGTTGTGATTATAAAGGCGTCGTTGTAACCGGTCTTTATGCCGTAATTGATGCTGATATCCCAGTCCCTCAGCGGTTTCCCGACACTTTCGATCTTTCGCTTGATGCTCTGTTCGATGGGGGTGAGGACTACCCAGGCGGCGGGGCCGGAGAATCTGCAGGTTGTGCCCTGTTGCTGAACATATACGCCCAGATTGTTGATGACATCACGTGGCTGGGAGGAGGTGACTACATATTATTCGACAATATGGCAATAATTCAGGAGAACGATTACATCAGCACCTAGAACTGCAACTTAATGATTATCGGATAAATGCAGTTCCAGGTGCGCGTAGTATTTCGCACCTGGAAGGGTGGGGCGCCAATAGGGGGCACTGTAGAGGGTTCTTTGACTTTCAGGCGTGCGATTATATTCACACCTGGAATTGTAACTTGGTCGTTATCAGTAGAATGTCGTTTTAGGTGCGATGGATGAGCTGACTGCGCTATCCGGGAATATTGGTTGCATACTTGCAAGGTGACAGAAATGGTCTAAAGTGTCGCTGAAGGGTTCCGAAGTGAGGTTTCGGGCGGCAAAAAAGGGCAAAAGTGTCGCCAGAGGGTTCCGACGGGAGATGTTTGGCGGCGAAAAAGGCCAAAAGCGTTACTGAAGAGTTCCGAAGTGGGGTGCAGGGCGGCAAAAAAGGCTGAAAGTGATGCCGTGGAGTGATGGTGAAGTGGCGTGGTGAGTGAATGACGGGCGAAATGTAAATATTTATGAATCATAGGGCTTGGAATTGTTGTGGACATTGGCTATCTTTGGGGCGGGCATCGGAACGGCTTCGGTTTCTTTCCGCGGGGCGTAGGATTCTGATGCGGGTGAGGCGAAAGGAAAGAGGAGGTAGAGAACTATGAATTACGGCTACATTCGGGTCAGCAGCGACAAACAGACTGTTGAGAATCAAAGGTTTGAAATCAATAACTTCTGCGAGAGGGAACATCTGTCCATCGACGGGTGGATAGAGGAGACCATCAGCGGAACCAAATCCTATAGTAAAAGGGAGTTGGGGACGCTGCTTCGGCGTGTGCGGAAGGATGATCTGATCATCTGCGCGGAACTTTCGAGGTTGGGGCGTAACCTGTTTATGATTATGGAGATACTCAACATCTGTATGACCAAGGAGTGCAAGGTGTGGACGATCAAGGACAACTATCGGCTGGGTGAGGATATTCAGAGCAAGGTGCTGGCGTTCGCTTTCGGGCTGTCGGCGGAGGTCGAACGCAACCTTATCAGCCAGAGAACGAAGGAGGCGTTGGCACGGAAGAGGGCCGAGGGTGTGGTGCTTGGCAGGCCTAAAGGGCGGAAGACGGCGTTGGAGAAACGTAAACTGTACGGTAAGAGGACCTTGATCGCGGAGTTGATGGCGGTGGGAATGTCACAGCGCAAGATCGCCAAGATCTGCAAGGTGGACCGGAATACCTTGTGGCGGTTCTTGAAGTCCTGTGAAGAGGAATGACAATTTGTCAGTCCGGAAGACTTGGAACATAATTTGACTATCCCTTAACCGGCCTCGCCAATGGTGAGGTCGGTTTTTATATTCGTAAAATTTTAAAAGGAAAGATATTATGGCAGCAAAAAGCAACAAAGGACAGATTGGAGTGACGACCGAGAACATATTCCCGGTCATCAAGCAGTTTCTCTATTCGGATCACGAGATTTTCCTGAGGGAGCTGGTCGCGAACGCGGTGGACGCTTCGCAGAAGATGAAGGCCATCGCCTCGAACGGAGACTTCAAGGGCGAGCTTGGTGAGCTGAAGGTTCGTGTCGAGCTTGACGAGGATGCCAAGACGTTGAGGATCATCGATAACGGTATCGGTATGACCGATGAGGAGATTGACAAGTACATCAACCAGATAGCGTTCTCTTCAGCTGGAGAGTTCCTTGAGAAGTACAAGGACCAGAACATCATCGGCCACTTCGGATTGGGATTCTATTCCGCGTTTATGGTCGCGAAGAAGGTGACGATTGAGTCTCTTTCCTGGAAAGAAGGCGCTAAGGGCGTGATCTGGAGCTGCGAGGGCAACCCGGAGTTCGAGATGGGGCCTTGCGACAAGGCTGAGAGAGGCACCGTCATCACACTTTACCTTGACGACGAGGCCGCCAAGGACTACGGCACGAAGGGCAAGATCCAACAGCTACTGGACAAGTACTGCAAGTTCATGCCGGTTCCGGTCGTCTTCGGCAAGGAACAGGAATGGAAGGACGGCAAATATGTCGACACCGACAAGGACAACGTCATCAACAAGATCGAGCCTCTGTGGACCCGCAAGCCTTCCGAACTGAAGGAAGAGGACTATATGAAGTTCTACAGGGATCTCTACCCGATGAAGGAAGACCCTCTGTTCTACATCCATCTGAACGTGGACTATCCGTTCAACCTCACCGGAATCCTCTACTTCCCGAAGATCAAGGACAGGATGGCGATCGAGAAGAACAACATCCAGCTTTACTGCAACCAGATGTTCGTCACCGACCACGTGGACAACATCGTTCCTGACTTCCTGACGCTTCTGCATGGTGTCATCGACTCTCCGGACATTCCTCTTAACGTCTCCAGAAGCTACCTGCAGGCCGACGAGAATGTCAAGAAGATCTCGACCTACATCACCAAGAAGGTGGCCGACAGACTGGAGGAGATATTCAAGAACGAGCGTGACGCTTGGGAGAAAAAGTGGGACAACCTCAAGCTGTTCATTGAATATGGCATGCTCTCCGACGAGAAGTTCTGCGAGAGGGCTCTGAAGTTCGCCCTGTTCAAGAACACGGACGGCAAGTATTTCTCTCTGGAGGACTACCGCAAGGCCATCGCCGAGAATCAGACCGACAAGGACAAGAAGGTCGTTTACCTCTATGCAACCGACACTGACGAGCAGTACGCTTTCATCGAGGCGGCGAAGAACAAAGGGTATGATGTGCTTCTGATGGACTGCGAGCTGGACGCCCACTATGTCAACCTGCTGGAGCAGAAGATCCCTGACACAAGGTTCGCCCGCGTGGATTCGGACACGATCGACAACCTCATCCCAAAGAGTGAGAAGGTCAAGCCGGAAATGGCACAGGCCGACAAGGATGACCTCAGCGCGATGTTCAAAGCCGTCCTGCCGAAGGGCAACGACTACTTCGTGGAGGCCGACAACCTTGGCGAGAGCGCCGCGCCGGTGATCATCACCCGTAACGAGTTCATGAGGCGTTACCGCGAGATGAGCGCGATGGGAGGCGGAATGAACTTCTACGGGAATATGCCGGAGTCGTTCAACATCACCGTGAACCTTGAGAATCCGGTCATGGCCGGAATAGTCACCGAGGCCAAATCCAAGATCACTCCGATGCAGGAACTTCCTGCCGAGCCTGGCAAGGACGCTTCCGAGGACGAGAAGAAGAGAATCAACGACGAGCGTCAGGCCATCAAGGATGCCCATCAGGCTGTGGTTGATGAATATGCCGCCGGCAACGACATCCTCAAGCAGGTGATCGACCTCGCCCTGCTCTCCAACGGCCTCCTGAAAGGCAAAGCCCTTTCCGACTTCATCGCTCGCAGCGAGAAGGTCATCGCCGAAGCCTGCCGCAAATAATGGTGAATGAATATGTTCGCTCCTGATATCAGGCGATAATGCCGCAGGGGTGAGGACAAGAGAAATCCCATTCCAGAATTTTTCACGTTACAAAAATTCTGGAGTGGGATTTCTCTTGTCTTGTTATGTCTCTGCCGGACACAGACCCAGCCGAGGAACATGGTCACTGAGCTTGCCGAAGAGTGACCTGTGTGGGTGTTGTGCAGTTCTTGTGGTGGTCAATGCGTTGATTAAGAGTGGATTAATAGTCTCTCCTCTCATGTGGTGCAGATAGGAGGACACATGCTCTATTTGCTGATAATCAAAGATATATCCTCCACGACAATCGAGTGCTGTACTTTGTTGCCTGTCTCTTGCATATAACTCATACGATGAATAAGGTTGCTAGAAAGGTTGATATGTCGGATTTTAGTTGTATATTCGTCACGTTTGGTCACTTAACAAGCGTTAGAAATTTTTAAAGGTTTACTTAAGCGGAATTCAGAATTGGTCTGAGGTTCTTCTATGATTGCTGCTGATATGACTCTTCGCGTTTTATACAACTATATTCTGGTGCTTCTGGGGATCCGCAGACTGATGCCCAGGGACATTGTCAATCGTGTCGTGATCAGAGAATGTGGAGAGCCAATGGTTGGCTTGCCTGAGGAAGACATCATTGTGGCTCCGGACGTGGTGCCTTACGGAAGGGCGCAGGTCATAAAGAAACTTGCTGTTGTGTCTCGGAAACTTGAGGCGCTTGGCCTCAGACTCCAGATTTTTGAGCTATACCGTCCGGCCGAAAAACAAGTTGGAAGACGCAAGGATTGCCGTGCATGGATAGTGGCTAAACACCCCGAATATTCCGATCAACAAGTAGAATCAACTCTGAACAAGATGATCGCCGGCATCGGAGGCGGCCATCAAAGCGGAGGCGCGGTCGATTTGACACTGTGTGATCGGGAAGGCCGCCCTATTTACATGGGGACCGGCTATTTGGAACATAATGACTCGACAGCGACTTACAGCAAGCATATTACCTCGGAGCAGCGAAAGAACCGCAAAATCCTCTTGACCGTGATGGAAGAAACTGGCTTCGTGAACTATCCTGCCGAATGGTGGCATTTCGCCTACGGCGACCGGATGTGGGCCTCCTACAAGCACAAGCGTCACGCCATTTATGGTAACGTGACATTCACGAACCCTCATCAGGCCTATTGAGGTATTGTCACTCGGAACGTCTTTCGAAATTTATCCTCAATTTCTATTTGGTTTTAACGATTTATTTCCTAAATTTGAATCCTAGTGAAAGAAACTGGGCCAATTACAGCTTGCGCTCAAACGATACCATTCGTGGCTGGCGGGCAGGAGCCTACGCGACTAATTATGAAGAGAAAAATTATGAGTTACAGAATATTCCTTTTAGGCGGATATGACCTTGAGATGCAGACTATTCGGGAGCTGCTTGATAAGTTGCGAATAGATTATGTTGACAAAAAACTTGGTTGGAACAACGCTCTCCTGAGCGAATACCGTGACATTCTTGATGAATATGCGGGCAAGCCAGATTGCACCATCTACGGAATCGAGTTGAAAGAGGACGTGCCACCACCCTCCAATTATGTCAGGATTGACCATCACAATGACTTCATCGACAGACCTTCGTCCATTGAGCAGGTCCTGTCTGTTTTGAATATCACCCCGGACCGTCACCAACAATTGGTAGGTGCCAACGACGCAAGGTATATCCCCGGAATGCTGGCACTCGGCGCGACACGTCAGGAGGTGGATGAGATCCGCAAGGCCGACCGCAAGGCCCAAGGAGTCACGGATGAGGATGAACGTGCGGCTGAATATGCCATCGGCCACAATCTGCGTGGAGACTCTTCCGGCATATTCATAGTGAAGACATCCTCTTCGAAGTTCTCCCCGATCTGCGACCGCCTCTACCCCTACCACCGCCTTGTGATATATTCAGACACGGAACTGATGTTCTACGGTGCGGATGTCGCCAGACTCCGCTCTCTTTTCGCAGAAGACATCCTCTCTCAAAAGGTCTTCTACGGTGGCGGCGATTCCGGCTACCTCGGCACCGTCTCCGGCTCCTACACCGCCCCCGAGCTCGAATCGATGGTCGCTCGGATTAAGAAAATATTCACTGATAGTTGAGATAATATTCTGAAAAACATAATCCAAGAAGTTATGCCTGAAAACATTTTTGAGAAACCCACATCGGCGCAGACCTATAGCTATCATATCTTCTTCTTCCCGTTCAAATGGGAACTGAATGGAAGGGAGAATGCCCCTTTGTCAGAGAAGGTTGATCTGAACTCGATTCCGGTCAATCCGCATTCTTGTTGGAAGCGTGTGCCAGAGCCTCCGAATAGTGATGAAGCTGCGTCTCTTTACACTGAAAAGAATTATTATTACCCTTTTGTTCACAGGGTTATGTATGATTCCGGTTCAGACACTGACATAATAAGACATTACGAGAGGATTGAACCGCAGCTTTCAAGAGAAGTGCGCTATCTTATAAAGATTGCAGGAAGAAATGAGCCATACGATCTTGAGGTCGAATCGATGAACCTTAATCTCTATGCCACAGGAATAGGCTTCTTGTCATTCTACCTCCGTAACACGGACAAGAAGCAATCCTCTTTGGATGACATCTTGAGAATCAACCAGTACGGTCGGCGAATCATGCCACCGTTCTATGCTGACATTCAAGGACACGGGCAGATAGGCGAATGGCTTAGGATAGAAGGTTTAAGCTCGGAATATGGCTATGAGGAGACCTTTGAGAGCTATACTCCTAAAGACTATTGGAAGCCGGCGTGCTTTATCACCCGATTGATTTCTGAATTGTCGTCAGACATACACCCTGAGCCGGTGATTGATGATCGTATGTTTGTGATGTCCTGGTACAAGAATGATGGGCTGTCAAAAGATTTCGCGAGTAATCAGGATGCTTACTGTAACCCCAACTCAGGTTTCTCTTCCTCTTGGTACAAGTACTTGTTTGTGGACGTGGGAGATGAAACCTGTCAGGATGACGAGATGAAAACCTCCTTGCTGAAGAGGCACACTTACCTGCGTTGGCGTAAATATAAATCTCTGTATGGGGTAAGCAGATATTCATTTGTGTTGTTGACAAACTCAACGGCACCGCCGTATCTGACTGATTATTTTGAGACCATCTACGCCAGGATGGTGGAACTCGTCATCGTCCAGAGGGCGTCGATGCTGAGATTCTCCAAAGAGGTCTCCGACTTGTGTTCAATGAAGAATCTGAAGGTCGAGGAGTTGTCCGGAAGGGCTGGCTCGTTGTACAAAGAATATATCCGATTCATCAATCAAGTGAACTTCCGGGAGGTGTCCGCTCAGGATCAGGGGATTGAGCTTTACATTATGCTCCGGTCATGTCTGCAATTGGAGGAAAACATCAGAGACCTCGATGACGAGATTGGGGAATTGCATCAGTACGTCCAGTTGGCGGAGGAGCGTGAGCGCAACGAGAAGGCGACCTTGCTGAATTACATGGCGGCCATTCTCCTTCCTGTTTCAATCGTGACAGGATTTTGGGGAATGAATAAGATGAGTGATGTATTGAAGGATAATAATGGCCTGATATGGCAAGTGGTCATAGCCTTGATAGGTGTGGCTTTCGCTGTAGGTCTTGTGAAATATAAAAAGAAAAAATAATGAACAATAAATTGTTTAGATGTTTTCTGACAGTTGTCGTGGGCATCGTGGTGCTTGTCTTCTTTGACGCGAGTAAATCCTTGAATGGACATTTAGGTTTTATGATCGTGGCGTTTGCCGTCTTGATCCTGTTTTTGCTTTTGGCGATGTATTATAACGTAGTGCCCAATCGGACAAGACAACGCATTCAAAAACTAGAAGAGGACAATAAGGTTTTGATGGACAAAAATCTCTGTTTGGAGGAACTATGCAAGGAATCTTCGAGGACAAAGAGATGTTTTGATAATTTCAAAGCCGAAGTGGAACTGTTTGACAAAGTCTGGAAAGGCTCGAACGAAAAGCAGGAAGATATGGATCCTTCGAAGTTGTCCGAATACTTTGCCCATTGGGTAAAGGACTTCAAGACCTTCAACGAACTGTACAAGGCGAATTGCGGCGGGCAAGTGAAAATACAGGCATCTAAAGACAATCATTCAGAACAATAGCCCTTACATTATTTTTATATGTGTTTTGAGGATATACTTAAACGGCTGTATTATCACAAGTTGAACATACAGTTCTATCCTGAGGATGACATTTATATGCCATTTTGGGGTGGAGCTGTTTGGCGCAATCGTTTCCTTTATTTTGCGGAGATGGTCTTTGACGAGGATGGCGTGTCTCTCTTGGAGCATATTGACTCGCTGACTATAGGTGACTCACACCCTTTTTACGATCAGTTTAAAGGAGGCTTTCCTAAAGGATTTCTTTTTGACTGTAGTGAGTTTTCTTGTCCTGGTGGTCATTTGTCTCTTTACCGAAGACAGGTGTATGGCTTTTCACTCATTCTGATAGGAAAATGTTCGGTTTGGCTGCCATTGTTTGTCAAAGCGTTAAGATTGATGTTCATGGATGGTGTCGGAGAACCGAAGGCAAGGCTGAACCTTATTGATATTGAGGAAGACGGAAGTGATGTCTTGTGTGGAAGGAGTTGGGACTATGGTGCTCCGAAGTCCCCCATACATTTCACTAATGTCATGTCCGCAAGTCAAAAGACCTTGTCTCTGCATCTCATAACTCCGGTCAGGTTGACTAATTGTCTCGGGAAAGGCTGTTCGAATGATGGCCACCAAGGCAGACTGAATAACTTTCCGTCTCTGTATCAAATGATGAGATCTGTGGCTTTCCGGCTTTTGACTTTGTGTATGCTTTATACTGAAGAGTCTGTCTTTATGGATTGGAAGGAATTGGATGATTGCGTCGAGGAGTTTGTCAAGGACACAAAGAAGGCTTTTTTGCTTTCGGCGAATATTAGTTGGGAAACTGTAAGAAGTACCCCTAAAAAAGGTTCGGACAAAGTCTATGTTATGAATGGGTATTGTGGGAAACTCGTGTTCGGTAATGTTGAATCACGCTATTATCCTGTACTGGAATTCGCATCCTGCCTCGGAGTGGGCAATGACATTAGTTATGGGTTAGGAATGTATGAAATAGGAATATAAAGGGATAGCAACTATGTATGAATCAAATAAATTTTCCAGAGTTTACCATCTGAGGCAGGTGACTCCTATGTGGCATTTTCAGCCTAAAGAAAAAAGATGTTGTCTTCGCGCCTCGGAGGTGAAGCCGAAACTGGATAGATTTTTAAGAGAAAAAGGACTGACATTAAAGGGTAATGGAAACGTTGGCCAGAAGAGCTTTGACTATAAGCTTTCATTTGTGGCACCGGATGAGAATCCGGTATTAGACAAATTCAAATCTCCTCTTTTCTTTGGAAATACAAGAAAAAAGAACGATGACTCAAGAAATGATAAGCAGGCGGTCTTCTATAAAAATGAGATCATAGTAAATATTTTCTCTTTCAACGAATTGGTCCTGAATGAAATAGATAAGAATATCCGTGAGTTCTTCCTTACAACATCCTTTGGTACAAGGCAGGATAAAGGATTTGGATGTTTTGTTATTTCGGACAGAACATCTGACACACGGAGTGATTCCGTGATTCTTGAAGAAGTAGCGAGCTACGTCTTTAATGTTCGATTGCCTAAATCTCCCGAAGATTGTAGACAGGAAAACGAAGAATGTAAGCTTGGTAGAGTGTTCGATTATATTCTTTACTTCCATAAGATGATTAGAAGTGGTGTTAATGAATCAGAACAGTATTATAAGTCATTTATGTACCACTACGCTAAATATTTGGGTGAGACGTGGGATAAGCCTGTGATAAGATACCATTTTGAATTGTTCAATAAGAACGATAATAAATATAAAAGTCAGAACCTTAATAAGGAGAAGTATAGGTCATCTAAGCTTCTTTTCCGAGATGCCCTTGGACTGGCTACAGATCAAATTTGGTCAATATCTTCTGATGGGAAGAAAATTAAGGCTAGGATTAAAATTTCGGGTAGGATTAAGACTAGGGAACCGAATAATTACGACATTGTTAACCGGTTTAAATCCCCTATTTCATATAGACCACATTTTGATACTGAAAACGATATTTATAAGGTATATATAATTCTTGATCAGAATAGTTTAAACAAGTTTATAGAAAAGAATGCTTCGTTTGTTATATCAAGAAATCCTGATAAGGATCAAAATGGCAATATAGTCAAGTCATATGCTCGTTTGTTTGAAATGAAAATTTATGATAAATTTAATTTGGAGAACTACTTAGACTATGTGAAGAATTATTGTGATAAAGTGCGGGTAAAAGGAGAAAACCTTTCGGGTGGAAAGAATGTTAATTCTATAATAGATGACATTTTTTGCGGAGATAGGGACATTCAATTTCATAAAATAGCTAAACAACAGAAAAAAGATGGCGAATAACACATACATAGCAATTACTTTAGGACCACTGACCAGAATAATGTCGTACACAAAAAGTATGAAGTCGTTCTGGGCGGCAAGCTACTTTATGTCTTTCATGGCAAAGAGCATTATCAAGCATTTTTACCTTGAGGGAAGAACTTTTCTCAAACCACTCATGGAGCATGGTGTGACATATAAGATGTGGGAGACGCAAGATGGTGTCGGACGATTCCCTGACCAGTACATTTTCGAGGCTCAAAAAGGAGATTTCGAGAGACTGATCGAATTGAAAAACTCTGTGTTTGAATCTGTGTCGGACGACATCTGCTCTGTGCTGAACGAACGCAATAAGTGCAAGGTGTCTGAGTATCTGTCTCAACGTATAAAAGTATATGCTTTTGAAAAGGATTTCGATAAAGGAAGTGCTACAGACATAATTGATTCCTGTCAACGGATTTTATCTGTTATGGAGTGTGAGGACATCTACCCAGAATCCGAGACACGCAACTATCTCTATGACTATTTTGCCGACATTGATAAAAGTAAGTTATTGATGACTGATGCGTTCGGAGGAACGCTTCCTACAAGTGACAATCGCTTGTTTCCTACGGTGATTGAATTCTCCGCTCAGGAAATGAAGAAAAGCGGACTTAAACAGAGCTGGTTCTCAGATGATAAGTTCATTGCGGGAATTCGTCCTGCATATAAATATATCGCTTATGTCTCGGCAGATGGCGACAATGTGGGTAAGGCGATTTCTAAGTTGGGCGTTTCAATGAGTGGAGCATTGCTTAAGTTCAATACTGGCTTGAATACAGAAATAAGCAAGTACGGTGGGCGTGTTATCTATGCTGGTGGCGATGATATCCTTTTTTTATGTCCAGTAAGTTCTGTATTCAAGATAATCCAGACTATCGATAGTGTATTTGCCGATGCGATCGGTGGATTGGAGTTTAAAGAGAATGATTTGCCTTTTCCATCGTTGTCGTATGGTGTCTCTATCTCTTATTATAAACACCCGATGGGAGAATCCATGTCGTTGTCGTCAAGCCTTCTTGATGAAGCAAAGAAAGTGGGTGGAAAGAATGCGATTGTGTGGAATCTCAGAAAGCATAGCGGTCAATCAGTGAAGGCGGTGATCAGAAAATCCGACTGTGATTCATATAAGAAATCGCAGGGGATTATTGATAACTATTCCAAGATCGAAGATGCCACTGATGGCGATAAGTTTCTGCATTCTTTGGTTCATTACCTTGCACTGCACGAACCGATTCTCGAATCAATAATTAAAGACAACATTGTGGACGGGAAATCCTTGCGTTCTCAATTGAGTAAGTATATATATTCAACATTTGAGGATGATGCGCATGCTCAAAATAAGGATCAGATTGAGAACTGCATTGACTTTTTGTGCTCTGCTGCTGGTCAAAGTGATTCAATAAACATTTTGTGCGCCATCCTTCGTTATATCGAATTAATCATCAGCAAATAATGACCGCTATGAAATCATATCTTGTTACACTTGAGCCACTGGGAGATTATTTCTTTGGTGGGGAAGTGACATTCGGAGATGCCCGGACACAGAACTATCTTGTCAGATCCAATGAGCTGCCTCAACAGTCGGCTCTTATGGGACTTATACGGTATAAGATACTGGAGAACAACAATCTTCTTTCCTATGACGCCGAAGATCAAAGTACCAAGGAACTGGTGGCGGATCTGATTGGAGAGAATGGTGTTGATGTTGATAATCCGGCAACATCTTATGGCGTTATCAAAGGAATCTCTCCGGTCTTTTTGACAGATGGCAAACAGTACTATACACCGACACCTCTTGACCATAAAATCAAGGAGGACAAAAATGACAGTAATTGTCCGGTAAGAGAAGGTGATTATAACGTGTCGTTCGGCGTTTCAAAGTGTTATTGGGGGAAAGAAATAAAGAACTGTCTACCTGAAATCAAAAACTACGATCAAAAGAACTATTGCTCGTATAAATACTGGAGCGATGACAAAGGTGTTGTCTTAAAAGACAGCCCGTTCGTTTATCGGGAACAGGTAGGGATCACAAAGAATGATAATTCATCGGATGGAAAGGACGCATTCTTTAAGCAGACTCTCATCTCGTTAAATTATGGAATGAAGTTCGCTTTTTCCGTATCCATAGATGTCGAAAAACTTCAGTCAAAGAGTAAATCATTATTATCAGGTTCTTCTATGGTGTTTTTTGGAGGAAACAGATCCATTTTTCGAATGGAAATAGAAGAGAAGTCCGTTGATTGGAGTAATATTTTTGGAGATCTTCATAAGGATGGACGTTTGCTTTGCCTTGGCGACGCCTTGCTGTCTGGCGACATTAGGGCGGACAGTGACTTTATATGGGGTATGAGCAAGCCGTGGCGTTTTATGAGAAATGATGTAAGTAAAGGGCATGGTTGGGGTAAACCCTCGAAAACTAATATTTACCACCTTCAAAGCCGGGGAAGTGTGATCTTCGGGAAGAAGGAATATCTCGATGATTTAAAGAAATCATCTTCGGGTCTTAATATTATCGGACTCAATTACTTTGTTTAATAGAAAAACTATAGTCAGTATGAAAGCATATCGTGTTAACATTGAGTTGATAACCAATCTCCAAGTCGGGAATGGAGAAGCAAATTTCGGTGTCATAGACAATCTCATTCAGAGGGATGTCGCAACTGGTTTTCCTTGTGTCAACGCTTCAAGTCTGAAAGGGGCGTTGCGTGAGCATTGCAATAAGTATCTGAACCCTAGATCTGTCGTTGAAGTCTTGTTTGGAAGTGCGCCGAATAGTAGTTCACAGTCTGCCGGTATCTTGAAGTTCTTGGATGCGAGTCTTGTCAGTATGCCGATAAGGTGTGGCAAAAAGCCATATATAATGGGAACTTGTCCGTCTCTGATAAATGATTATCTAAATAGACTTGAACTCTGCGGTATCGCAGATCCTAAGGCGGAAAACATTCGTGAAGTGATTGGTCGTGTTAATGGAAAACCTGTTTGCCTTGATGAAGAAATCAGTTCTTGTTATCTTGAAGACGTGGGGTGCGCTGAGAAGATAGACATTAAAATCGGTGATGAGACAAGATGCGCTTTAGTGGAGTTGCTGGGCGATGATTTTGTGATATTTCCGGATGAATCTTTTTCAAAATTATGTGATGATGAGCATCTGCCGGTGATTGCGCGTAATTGTCTTCAGGAAAACAAAAAGAATCTTTGGTATGAACAGGTTTTGCCTCGTTTCAGCAGACTTTCCTTTGTCACTGTTTTTGATTCTGGAAATGATGAACTGAAGCGACTGTTTTTTTGCGTGTTAGAAGATTGTGGATTAGTCCAGATTGGCGCGAACGCCACTGTCGGTTATGGTTTTTGTAAATTGACTCCTAAATATTCCAAGTAATAATGAAGATCGATGTTGAATGGGTGAAAGCGGCGGCAAATGCTCTGACTGATAGTAAGTATCCGATTGTCATCAAAAGAAAATACCCGCAAGCCTTTAAAGGATACATATCGTCTTTAGGTGGTGCTATTGCCCAATTTGGCCTTGTTCCTGCGCTGTCTATTTTCGAAACTGATAATGAGAATCCCTCTACTAATGGCGCTGACAATAATAGGGCGTATCTGATTTATGCCATAATACAGATCTTGAGGGACCGTGGTATTCTTGACTTGAAATCGGGCCTTTCTTTGGTAGGGGAGATACGTAAGCATCAGAGTCGTGGACTTCATAATGGGGTTCTTAAGTCATTGGTCGCACTAAAATTGGCAATAAGAAGGTTTGAGGACTCTGAGAAAGAGGTGAGAAAAGGGAAGATTGAAGAAATGATTCAGGAGGATTTGATTTTTGATGAAGATTTAAAAGAAAAGGGCCCGTCCTATGAAGGAAGTAACATCGGTTGGCTCTATTACAGACATCTGTATGATGGTGTGGATAAGAAACGGATTCCTGAAAAAACGCTGAAAGATAAGATTGACCAAATGTTAAGATTCAAGCTGGACTCCTATTCCAAAGTCGTCCCGGAGACTTATAGTGCTGTGATGGCTAATGAATTCCAGTCTTTTAGTTTAAGGACTATATATCCAGGTTTGCTTATAGGGTCAGGGCTGAGCCACGGTATCAAGAGCAAAGAGGACATTAAAATCGGCTTTGCCTTTGACCACACCACTGGGTTGCCTTATATACCTGGTTCATCAATTAAGGGCGTTCTTGAGACCATGTTCCCGAAGGAAAAGGACGATAAATATAAGTGCAAGATGGAATATATTCGTGGTATTCTTAAGGATGTTCTTGAAGGAACGGACGTTGAAGATGAAGGAGTGGACTCTCTTACCAAGCGGATATTCAGTGATTCTGGTGATGGCGTGGTTTTTATGGATGCGTTTCCAAAATGTGATGAGGACAAAGGTGAGCATAAATTTTTAGGAGATGACTTCATTACGCCTCATAAGAATCCGTTTAAGAGTCCTATCCCTATTCGTTTCCTGAAAGTCAGAGAAGGAGTGACATTCGACTTCTATTTCAAGTTTTCGAACAAGTTGTCCTGCCGGTTTGGTAATGAGGTTTTGCTGAAGCTTTTCAAACGTATCATACTTGACATCGGTCTCGGAGCCAAGACAAATGTCGGATATGGGCGTTTTGAAGAGGTAAGGAATCAATCATAAAGATCGACACGTTTATGGAGACTTTGTTTCGGAAGCTTTGTCAGACACGAACCTTGCTGCTTGCGTGGAAAACCGTCAAGCAGAAAGGCTCTTCCGGCGGTGTTGATGGGGTCTCCATAGATGAATACGATCAGGACATAGGCTCGCACATCACACAAATTCAGAATGAACTGAAATCAGGAGACTGGAAGCCCCAGCCTTATTTGAGAATCAGCATCCCGAAGAAAGAGGACGAAAAACGTCAGTTAGGACTTTTGTGCATAAAGGACAAGATTGTCCAGCAGGCTCTAAAGATTATTCTTGAACCTCGTTTTGAAAGAGTCTTTGTGAAGAACAGTTTTGGTTACAGGCCAGACAAAGGGCATACAAAAGCCATCAAGTTCGCACGTTTCTGTCTTCAGAATAAACAGTATCCCATTATCCTTAGGTTGGATATTGACAATTACTACGATAACATTAATCATGAGATATTGTTCCGTAGGCTGAAACCGATAATACCTGATGAGGAAGTTCTGCGTTTGGTAAGGTTGTGTGTTCAAATCGGTAGGGTCAATAAGAAATTTCAATGGGAGGAACAGTCGGTTGGCGTTGCTCAGGGAAGCGTGATTTCTCCTATTCTCGCAAACTATTACTTGCATTCATTTGATCAATTTGTCTTATCGCGTACGAATATGTATGTGCGGTATGCGGATGACTTCATCATATTGTGCAAAAATAATGAGGATGCGGAACTACTGCTCAAAACTTGCTCTGACTATTTGCAAAACAGGTTGCTGTTGAGGCTTAATGACCCCGTGATTGGCGAGACAAAGAATGGCTTTGAATTCCTTGGTGTACGCTTGACCAACTCTTCGATTTCTATCTCTAAGGAAAAGCAAACTAAACTTGAGATGCGTATCCGGGAATTGTCTTGGGTGGATACTTCTTTTTCTAAAGAAGGACTTAAGTCATTGGATGGCATACATAATTACTATGCCCCTCTTCTTCCTGATTACTATCTTACTTTGTTTGACAATATATTGCTTGGGCGTCTGGAGGAAATAATCAGATCAGATTGGAAGGTGATTAAGAACAAGGCGACTCTTTGCATGGCACTCAAGCAAATATGTTTCTTCTCGGAAAAGAACATTATGCTGAACGGACAGCTAAAGGGGGATCTGGTGAGTCTGTTCCTTGGCGAGAAATCAAGAGAGACTTCTAAATCTGCTGATGAGAAAAACAGGAAACTGATTAAATCCAGAAAAGCCGAGTATAGAAGAAAGGAGAATGCCGCTACAGAGTTAGTGATTGGCACATACGGTACATACATAGGGGTTACATCATCAGGAATATCTTTGAAAGTGTTCGGTAAGAAACAGGCGGATATTCCTCCTACACAGAATTTGAAGCATATTACTGTCATCTCCAATGGCGTGAGTATCTCAAGCAATGCTGTGGGATATTGTATGGATAACCAGATAGCGGTGGATTTCTTCTCTCCGACAGGGCAACATCAAGGCAGCATATTGTCCAATGCATTTATGTCTTGCTCACATTGGCATAGGCAAGTTATGATGAGCCGGATCAAGCGTTGCGAACTTGCCAAGAAAATCATATCCGGAAAACTGAAGAATCAATTGAATCTTGTCAAGTACTTTCATAAGTACCATAAGAAGCAGAACATGAATCTTAATGAGACATTTGATTCTTTTTCTATGAAGATACAGGAAAACTTGACTAATCTCAAAAATTATAGGTTGGCTGATGAGAATGAAGATTATAAGGAAAAGATAATGTCGTTTGAGGCTGTTGGCGCGGCTGCTTATTGGGATTACCTAAAGGACCTTCTTCTAGATGATGATATTGGCTTTCTCAGGAGGGAGCGCAAAGGTGCCACAGATCTTTTTAATTGTATGCTGAATTATGGATATTCAATCCTTTACGCGAGAATTTGGCAATCCGTGCTGCAAAGAAGGTTGAATCCATCAGAAGGAATGATCCACACATCTCGTAATGGTAGTCCGGCATTTGTGTATGATGTTATTGAAATGTTTCGTTGTCAGGCGGTTGATAGGGTCGTTATTTCTTTGGTCCAGAAGAAAGAGTCGCTTTCAATAGATAACGGGAGACTATCTGATGAGACGAAAAAACTCTTGGTCGCTAATATAGTTGAAAGGTTGAATAGATATGAAATGTATAGAGGGAGTGAATGTCGTCTGTGTGATATCATAAGTCTTCAGGTACGAGATATCGGGGATTATATAAGTTCAGATTCGACTTACCGACCCTATGTGGCAAAATGGTAATGAATATGAGGGCGAAGAAGATTTTTTGTGTTGTCGCTTATGACATATCAGATGACAAAAGAAGAAATAAAGTCGCTAGGATTCTTACAAGGCATGGAAAAAGAATCAACAATAGTGTTTTTGAATGTATGTTCACCGATGTCCAGTTTAAGAAGACAAAGGAGCAGATAGCAAAACTAATTGATAGAGATGATGATAGCGTTGTCTATTATCCGATTTGTGTGGATTGCTTCACAAAGGCTGTCTATCAGCCGGAAAGGCGTTCGAATGACAGACTTGTCATGGTCCTATGACTGGGCTTGTTGTCTTTGATTTCTTTTTGCGTTCTTTGACATACTGACGATTAATAGTGGAGAGGTTCTTCTCCAAATTATCTTGCGAAAATCTCATTTAGATGATGTGGCTTGATAATAAAGAGTTTATGCCATTATTCGGATGATTGGTGTTCAGAAGTTATTTCGAAAATCGCCGATTTTCGGATTCCGTCGTTTCTTTTGCGAACATTCCTTTTCGGCGGTTTTGTATTCTGTTGATAATCAGCTGATACATGCTATGGTTTGACGGATATATTTCGCAAATTCCCAAATGCTAAAATGTTGAAGAATCATTTGCGAAAACTTTTTTGAGACTATTTCATTGAGGAATAATATGTTCTGAGTTAGTTGGGTGCAATTTTTCTTGTTTATGTAATAATTTTATGATACATTTGCGAAAGAATTATGGCAAGTTTGAGAATCGATTGAATTACACTGAGATAGTTGTACTGGAATCAAAAAAGAGGAAACATTCCGAATTCATGAATAAATTGAAATTGAGAATGATCCTATGGTCTACTGCGGAAGCGGTACTGAGACATTTTTGTTCGTAAATCCATAAATATAAAATTAAAAGATCCTATGGTCTACTGCGGAAGCGGTACTGAGACTTTTTGTTCATGATAAAATGTGTTTATAATTATATGATCCTATGGTCTACTGCGGAAGCGGTACTGAGACACAGAAGTTTTCTTCATATATATATTAATAATGATCCTATGGTCTACTGCGGAAGCGGTACTGAGACTTATAATAGTTTTCATAATTTATAATTTTAAGATCCTATGGTCTACTGCGGAAGCGGTACTGAGACGAAATTCTAATTCTCATAACTTTGTTTTTTTAGATCCTATGGTCTACTGCGGAAGCGGTACTGAGACCTTTCCAGTAAGTCTCTGTTTCATTGCTCGATTCTGATCCTATGGTCTACTGCGGAAGCGGTACTGAGACTTTACGTGTGGTGTCATCATAATGTATTAAAAGATCCTATGGTCTACTGCGGAAGCGGTACTGAGACTAAATTTATTGCCATAATATTATTTTAATTTATTGATCCTATGGTCTACTGCGGAAGCGGTACTGAGACAGATAAATTTTTTTCTCCATAATAATAATTTGATCCTATGGTCTACTGCGGAAGCGGTACTGAGACGATTTTCTGTACCATTTTTTTATTGTTTTAATGATCCTATGGTCTACTGCGGAAGCGGTACTGAGACCGTTAAGAAGAGTATCTTTACCTTTTTCTTTCATGATCCTATGGTCTACTGCGGAAGCGGTACTGAGACATTTAATGCCATAATACTATGTTTTAATTGGATCCTATGGTCTACTGCGGAAGCGGTACTGAGACATTAATTCCAAACTCTTTATCAAGTCTATATACTTCTTGATCCTATGGTCTACTGCGGAAGCGGTACTGAGACAAATAATTCGATTTTTTTCATATTCTTAAAGTGATCCTATGGTCTACTGCGGAAGCGGTACTGAGACGAATCCGTTTCATGTTGCATGATAATTTAACAAAGATCCTATGGTCTACTGCGGAAGCGGTACTGAGACTTTCATAGCATAAAAATTTAATGATTATACTTAAAGATCCTATGGTCTACTGCGGAAGCGGTACTGAGACCTATTAATGATTTTTCCATAATAAAATATTTTTTGATCCTATGGTCTACTGCGGAAGCGGTACTGAGACCTATTAAATTTTTTCTCATAATGATATTGTTTGATCCTATGGTCTACTGCGGAAGCGGTACTGAGACAAGCTTTGCCGAGGGTGTCCCAGTTATCAAAACCTTGTACGGTAAGGGCATTCCTGCATCGTTCAGGGATAATTTCTCCACCACGGTTCTTGCCTTCGAGGCGGACTGGAAAGCGAATCTGGATAAGTTCAAAAGATAAATCTCCACCTT
>UMGH01073425.1_pt1 | contig 27450 bp, 22 predicted proteins | sample 1965231 | NCBI WGS metagenome assembly UMGH01 (sample SAMEA4836068, study PRJEB28245) | human gut metagenome | biome: gut microbiome; material: fecal sample | place: Denmark | collected 2008 | reverse complement strand
CCCGCCAGTACTGGGAGTGGAGCGAGGCTTTCCTTTTCGGAGCCGCGTCCAAGTACAGCATCGACCCTCACATCGACACCTGGCCGCTTGACAAGGTCGCTCTTGAGAACCTTCTCGACAGCGAGAAGATGATGTCAGACATCGAGAACACTGTCGCCAACCTCAACAATGGACTTGTAGGATTCCACGGCATTGAATATATCTTGTTCCGTGACGGTAAGGAGCGTGCCGCCTCCGCCATCCCTGAGAAGGAACTTCTTTACGCAGCCGCTGTCGCCAAGGATCTGTCCCTGAGCGCCGCGAGACTCGAGGCCGCCTGGGCTGGACTTGACAACGTCAGCTATGCCAAGAAGGCTTTGATCGAGGAGGCCGAGATGGAGCCTGAGGATGATTTCGGCGAGCAGATGAAACTTTGCGGCCAGGCCGGAAGCGTCTGGAAGTCAGTCACTGCCGGAAGCGAGCAGATCATCGAGGGCTGCAAGGACATCGTGGACGAGGTCGGCACTCAGAAAATCGGAAAGCCGTACACCGGAGAGGATGTGAACTACATCGAGTCCCCTCATTCCTGGAATTCCATCGAGGACTTCTACGACAACATCGTCAGCGTCCGCAGCGCCTATTTCGGAGCTCTCGGTGCGACAACCGCTCAGACATATTCAGTGAGCGCCTACCTTGCAAGCGTTGATCAGGCCGCCAATGAGGGTGTCATCTCCGCGATCGAGAAATGCCTTGAGAAGATCGGTGCTATGCCTAAGCCGTTCGTGAAGAACTACAAGGATGCCAAGGTCAAGGAGGCCATCGACGCCTGCAATGACCTTAACGATGCCCTAGAGGTCGCACGCCAGGCTTTGATCAATGACTAAAGTGAATGTTCTTTGAGGAGGAAAGACTTTGTTCCATATTGGTGGAAACCTTTGAAACTGAAGCTGTTCACCCTCGGGACTTTAAATGAATATCCAAGGATTGGCCGGTAAAGCCGGCTGATCCTTTAACCAATATAAAATTGAAAGATTATGAATAAATCACTGCTGATACTTTCAGCCACCCTTTTTGCCTTCACCGCCTGCAACGGCAATGGCGGAACGGACGAACCTGAGACTCCGACCGAGCTGAGTGATGAATGGTATGCCGGCGGAAAACTCGGAACGGCTTTCAATTCAAGCGCTTCAGCCTACGAGCAGCCGACTCCGGTGATCGAGAACTCCGGAATGGTCCAAGCCTTCAAGAACGGAGAGATGTTCTTTGAAAGGGATTTCAACGAGAACAAGGACGGGGCTTTCAGCGGCCTCGGCCCGTTGATGGTCCGTCGCGGATGCCTCTACTGCCACCCGAACTACAGTCACGGCAAGCGTCAGACCGAGTACAAGGCTGACAAGAACGGCAACGGCTACCTTTTGGTAATCACCGACGACACAGACACTTACCTCAGTTCGGTCACCGGAATGCCGCAGACTCTTGCGGTGGCTCCTTTCAAGGCTCCTATCGATGAAAGCAACATCAAGATAAACTGGCTTGAATATACCGACGAATGGGGCAACCAGTTCCCTGACGGAGAGCCTTACAGTCTTATCTATCCGGAGGTCATCGTCCCTGAGGATGCGTTCTATGTGCCGCTTGAGGTGACGAAGAACGGCGAGACCACCACGGTGCCATATTCAAATGTGCGTTTCAGGGTTGAGTCCACGATCGGCGTTTATGGAGTCGGGCTTCTGGACGCGATTGATGACGATGATCTCAAGGCGCAGTACGCCAAGGAGGAGGCGGCTGGTGCCAAACTGAATCCGGCCATATTCGCAAATGGCGAGTGGACAAGCCTTTACGGCAAGACTACCCATCCTAAGCGTTTCACTTACGCGTTGAGCCGTGGCCCGTTGCAGGACGCCGCCGGAGCGAACGCCATCTGGAACATCACCAACGTGACCCGAAGCGACAGGCGTTACCACTATATGACGGCGACCTACGCCAAGGTGGCTTCGCAGGATCCGGATGTCCAGAAGGATTTCTACAAATATTTCCCTGACCAGAACAAGACGGGGAATGTTCAGGAGGATATTTATAATTATTTGATGGCCAAGGATCTCAAGCCGGAGATGACGGATGAGGAATATGCCGACTTTATGATCTGGCACAGAGGGTTGGCTGTTCCTGCGGCCAGGGATCTGGACAATCCTGAGGTCATCAAAGGCAAGGAACTTTTCACTAAGATCGGTTGCGCCACGTGCCACCGTCCAAGCTGGGTTACCGGAGAGGACAATGTCACGGATCCGAACGGTTTCTTCAAGGACAACGATCCGAGGCTTCCTCGTTATCCTCACCAGACTATCTGGCCGTACACCGATATGGTCCAGCATCGTCTCTTTATGAAGAACGACATCCGTACCGGTTGGTGCAGGACGACTCCACTTTGGGGACGTGGCCTGAGCGAGCTTGTCGCCGGAGGTGTTGACAGGCTTCACGACTGCCGCGCCAGGACTGTTGTGGAGGCGATTATGTGGCACGGAAGCGCCCAGAGCGACGCCCGCAAATCCGTTGAGAATTTCCGCGCCCTCTCCAAGACAGAACGTGATGCGGTAGTAAGATTTATCGATTCGATATAATGACAAGACTTTTTGCGGGGCGGCCGGCGGCCCTGGTGCTGCACCTTTCGCTGGCACTGATTCTGGCGGGAGCGCTTGTGACATCCTTTTCCGCGAGGAAGGGGATGCTTCACGTGCGTGAGGGGGAATCCGTGGAGACTTTCGAGACCAAGGACGGAAAGATTCTCGAACTGCCTTTCAGTGTGGAACTTGAGGGCTTCGAGGTGCTTTACCATTCCGGAACGGACGCCGCATCGGATTACAGTTCACGGCTGCGTTTCACAAGGAACGGCTCGGTTCTCCGCGAGGGCGAGGTGAGGATGAACCGCATCCTGTCCTGTAAAGGTTATCGTTTCTATCAGACTGACTATGACAGCGATGAGGCCGGTGTGACATTCACCGTGAGCCACGATCCAGTCGGCATCGCTGTCATTTACACCGGCTATGCTCTGTTGCTTCTCGGACTTCTGGCGTTTTTCTTCACTGACAAGAGGTTCAAGAAGTTCTTCGGGAACGCGTTGAGATATTCATCGGTCATAGCGATTCTTCTGTGCTTGGAAGCAACCGCTTCTGCGACAGGGAATTCCGTAGGTGGGCTGCCTCAAACGGAAAATGCTTCCGTCAAAGGGAATCAGGTAAAACGTGGCTCAGCCTCTCCGAAAGTCCTGCCGAAAAACATCGCCGCCGAATTCGGAAGACTCTACGTTCTGTACCACGGACGAATATGCCCGCTCCAGACTCTTGCCTCGGATTTCAGCGCAAAGCTCTATGGAACATCCGGTGTGAAGGGACTGACTGACGAACAGGTACTTACAGGCTGGATGTTCTACGGCGCAAGTTGGAGGAATATTCCTATGCACAACCGGAAAAAGGCGGTTGACGCAATGGATAAGGAGGCGACTGTCAAGGCTTTATATTCAGGAGACCTGCTGAAAATCTACCCTTTGCGGGACAGCACCGGGCGGCTTGGATGGTACTCGCAGAGCGACCGGCTGCCGGAAGGAATCGCTGATGAGGAGTGGCTTTTCGTCCGCAAGTCGATGGACTATATCTTCGAGCTGGTGGTGAACCGTGAATATTCAAAATTAGAAGAGTCGATCGGGAAGCTGCGCCGCTTTCAGGAGAGCAAGATGGGGGAGAGCCTTCCGCCGGCGTACCGCATCAAGGCCGAGAGGGCGTACAACGCTCTGCCTCCGCTGTTTCCGATCGCAGGAACTTTCCTGATCATCGGTCTGGTGATGCTGGCGGCGGCGATGCGTAGGATGATCCGGGAAAATTTCTCCTCTACAAGGGTTGGTAAAAAATATGTTCCAGAAATATTCAAGATCGTTGGAGTAGCTGCGGCTTTCGTGTTTTTCCTCGTGTTGACCATCGTGCTTGGGCTCTTCTGGATCGCGAGCGGACATATTCCTTTCTCCAATGGTGCGGAGACGATGCTGACGATCGCTTGGACGGCAATGCTGGCTTCCGTGTTGAGTTTCAAGAGGTTTTCGATTATGCTCCCGTTCGGAATCATAGTCGCGTCGCTGGCCGCTATGGTTTCCGCGATGGGCAACGCCAACCCGGCCGTCACCCAACTGATGCCTGTGCTGTCGTCCCCGCTGCTGAGCATCCACGTTTCTCTAATGATGCTTTCCTACACCGTTCTCGCCATCATTATGGTCAACGGAATCTGTGGGCTGGTCGCATCACTGCGCCATACTTCAGTCTCTGATTCAGCCTCCGCGAAGATGGCCCGGATGTCGGAAGCGTTGATGTACCCTGCCCTGTTCTTCTTAGGCTCAGGCATAATCGCAGGCTCCATCTGGGCCAACGTCTCCTGGGGCTGCTACTGGAACTGGGACCCGAAAGAAACCTGGGCCCTGATCACTTTCCTGATCGCCTCCCTCGGTGTTCACCGCACCCGTCTCCCGTTCCTGAGGAGTCACCGTGCCTACCACATCTACACCCTGATTCTCTCCGCCTCCGTTCTCTTCACCTATTTCGGCGTCAACTACCTCCTCGGCGGAATGCATAGCTACGCTTAACCCGCTTCCCGTCCCGTGCGCGGAGCCACCCTGTTGACGCACGAAGACCCCCTGTTTGCAAAGTCGTTGCGTGGAAATGCCGTCCTGACGCACCGACTGCTGAACGCTCGTTGGGTATCTCGGGAATATTCGTAAATTTGTACGCTGGAGGAAATGCTTAGGGATGATCCTGAACCAGATGCCTCCGGCGTGATTGTATGACAGTATTTCAGATAATATCATTGGCCTTGATGGCCGGATTCTATGGAGTCTATCTGGCTAAACAGCTCAGTCAGAGGAGTCAAGGGATCCGGACCAATCAGATGGGGCGCGGGAATAAGGAACTGCGGACTTTGACTGTGGAGCGGTTGCTGGCTGCCTTTTCCGTCCTGATTGTCGTCGTGGAGGTGTGGAGCGTCGTCCGGGGATATTCATTCCTCCCGCGGTGGTGCGGTTGGATCGGACTGGCTTTGACGGCTCTCGGAGTGGTGTTCTTCACTACCGCCGTGCTTCAGATGCGGGACAGTTGGAGGGCCGGAATATCCCCGGACGAGAAGACCGGACTGGTCACTTCCGGCATCTACAGAATCAGCCGCAACCCGGCTTTCGTCGGTTTTGACCTGACCTACATCGGGCTGCTTCTCTGCTTCGCAAACTGGCTTCACCTGCTCGTCGTGCTCTGCGCGGTGACGATTTTCCACCTCCAGATCCTTCAGGAGGAGCGGTTCCTGCTTTCAAGGAAAGACATTGACTACAAGGACTATTACAACCGTGTCCACAGGTATTTATGAATATGCCGTAGTGGGAAACGTCAGAGTTTTGAATAAATATTGAGATATTCAGGAAACAAAATATTCAAGAGATAAAATGGAAATATTCAAGAGATATGTGATGCTGTGCGTCGGACTGCTGATTGTGGCGTTCGGGGTGGCTTTTTCTATTCTGGCGGATCTTGGAACTTCGCCGATCTCGTGTCCGCCTTATGTGGCGAGTATGCTGTGCCCGCTGACGGTGGGGGAGGCAACGATCGTGATGCACTGCATATTCATTCTGATTCAGATGGCGCTCCTGCGGAAGGATTACGACTGGGTGCAGCTGATGCAGCTGCCGGTGGCGTTCGCGTTCGGGTACATGACGGATTTCGCCTGCTGGTGCATCGCGGATGTGCCTTGCCCGAACTACCTTATGCAGGTCGTTTGGTGCCTTGTGGGCATCGTGCTTGTGGGGGTCGGTGTGGCTTTTGAGGTCGTGGCCGGGGTGGTGACACTGGCCGGCGAAGGACTTGTTCTGGCGATCTGCAAGGCTTTCAAAACCCGTTTTGACATCACGAAAGTTGTTGTGGATGTGTCGCTTGTGGCTCTGGCGTGCGTCGCCTCGCTTCTCTGGCTTGACGGAAGAATCCACGGTGTGCGTGAGGGAACCCTCGCCGCTGCCCTGCTCGTGGGAGTCATCGCACAGTGGTGCAACAAGCCGGTCGAGAAACTGGCGGAAAAGATTGGTGTGAACAATGCCGGAAAGTGATGCGATGTTGATGAATATTAAGGCTTAAGCCTATGCGCCTCATCGAAGATTACATATCTTACATCAAGGACATCCGGAGATATTCGGCGAGAACTCAGGCGATATATTCAGATGCCCTGAAGGTCTTTGTGGAGGATTGCGGGGCGGCGACTGATGAGGAACTGCTGAAATCGCTCACGCCGCAGATCATCCGTTCGCACGAGGTGTATCTTCTTGAGAAAAGAGAGGATAGCCCGAGGACGGTCAGGCTGCATCTGTCGGTGCTGTCGGGGTTCTGCCGCTACCTGATGAAGGAGAAAAGGCTGACCGCCAATCCAGTGCGGACGGTGGCGAAGCCAAAGGTGGAGAAAAGGCTGCCGGTGTTCTACAGGGAAGAGTCGATGAATGAATATTTCGCCGCGACGGACTGTGATGCCTCCGAGGAGAATCTGGCGCTGATCACAGGGAACGACAAGGCCTCCGAGGCGGCATATTCAAGAAGGCTGGAACGGCTGATCGTGTCGATGCTTTACAGTACGGGGATGCGCCGGGCGGAGCTGATAGGGCTTAGGATCGGAGATGTGGATTTCGCCCGCGGGACGATGACCGTGAGGGGAAAAGGCGACAAAGTGAGAGAAATTCCGCTTGTTTCTTCGCTTTGTAAGGAAATTTCATTATATTTACAAGCGGTTGAAACGATGGTTGGTCGCGAAAGATCGGCAAGCGAGCCACTGGCGGTCACCGGCAAGGGCCTGAAACTCTATCCGGTTTTCATAGACAGGGCGATAAAAAGAGCGCTTGGGCGGGTCGGAAGCATCACCGGGAGAAAGTCTCCACACGTGTTGAGGCATTCCTTGGCCACGGAACTGCTGGACGAGGGGGCGGATCTCAATTCGATAAAGGAGCTTCTGGGACATTCCTCGCTCGCGGCGACGCAGGTCTATACGCACAACACCATCGAGAAACTGAAAAAAGTTTATGTTAACGCCCACCCAAGGGCAAAAAGCGGAGGTAAAAATGGAGATTAGAGTAAAATCCCTGAAGTTCGACGCGGATCAGAAACTGCTCGACTATGTAGAGAAGAAGGTCTCGAAACTTTCCAGATTCAGCGACCATCTTGACGGAATGGAGGTGACTTTATCTTTGCTCAAGGAGCCGGACAACAAGAATGTCAGGATCCAGACAAGGGCCTACGGCCAGGATCTTGTCATCGAGAGGAACTCAACCTCGTTCGAGGATGCCGTCAGCGCGGCTGTCGATCTGATGAAGGAGAAGATCGTAAGGACAAAAGAAAAGAAATTTGACGCATAGGATGAAAAAGAGATTGATCTTGAGTCTGATAGCCGTGGCAGGCATCGCCGCCGCGTGTGGTCAGCAAAGAGGTGCTGGAAGACAGGCCGCCGGAGATGGCGGGTCTGTCTTTCTTGATGAAACGAGAACCATCGAGGAGAGAGTGGAGGACGCTCTCGCAAGGATGACGACGGAGGAAAAGGTGGCTGTGCTGCATGCCCAGTCAAAGTTCAGCTCTGCTGGAGTGCCGAGGCTCGGCATCCCTGAGATCTGGACTTCCGACGGCCCTCACGGAATCCGTCCGGAGGTGCTTTGGGACAAATGGAGTCAGGCCGGGTGGACAAGTGATTCCTGCACGGCGTTCCCGGCGTTGACCGCGCTGGCTGCCACTTGGAATCCTGAGATGTCGGCTCTTTACGGAAAGAGCATCGGCGAGGAGGCCCGCTACCGCAGGAAGGACGTGCTTCTGGGACCTGGCGTGAACATCTGCAGAACCCCTCTCAACGGGCGCAGTTTTGAATATATGGGTGAGGATCCTTACCTTTCAGGCCGCATGGTCGTGCCTTATGTCAAGGGTGTGCAGAGCAACGGCGTGGCTGCCTGCGTGAAGCATTTCGCGCTGAACAATCAGGAATATAACCGCTTCACCACCAATGTGACAGTTGATGACAGGACTCTCTATGAGATCTATCTTCCGGCCTTCAAGGCAGCCGTCACCGAGGGGAAGGCTTGGGCGATAATGGGTTCCTACAATCTTTACAAGAACCAGTGGTGCTGCCAGAACCAGTACACTTTGAACGACATCCTTAAAGGAGAGTGGGGTTTCGATGGAGTAGTGATCAGTGACTGGGGCGGAGCCCATGACACGGAACAGGCTGTGAATAATGGTCTGGACATGGAATTCGGCACGTTTACCAACGGACTTAGCTGGTCTCTCTCAAACGCTTACGCCAACTACTACCTTTCGGATCCTTTCCTCAAGGGAATCAATGAAGGGAAATATACCATGGATGTGCTTGACAACAAGGTCCGCAGGGTCTTGAGACTTATGTTCCGCACGGTGATGGACAGGAACCGTCCTTTCGGCTCGTTCGTGAGTCCGGAGCACATCGCCGCCGCCAGAAAGATCGGGGCCGAGTCCATCGTGCTTCTCAAGAACGATGGCGGCATTCTTCCGATAAAGAACGCGAGGAAGATTCTGGTTGTCGGCGAGAACGCTGTCAAGATGATGACAGTGGGCGGCGGAAGTTCCTCTCTGAAAGTCAAGAACGAGGTTTCCCCGCTGGAGGGAATCAGGGAAAGGTTCGCGGATGCGAAGGTGGTTTACGAGCGTGGTTATGTCGGTGATGCCAGCGGCCAGTTCGACGGGGTGACGACAGGTCAGGATCTTAGCGAAAGCCGTTCGGCGGAAAAGCTGATCTCCGACGCCGTGGCGGCTGCCAAGGATGCCGACTACGTGATATTCATTGGTGGCCTGAACAAGAGTGACCATCAGGACAGCGAGGGCAACGACAGGGAAAGCTATGATCTTCCATATTCACAGAACGCTGTGATTGAGGCTCTTGCCGCAGCCAATCCGAAACTTGTGGTTGTGAATATCTCCGGAAACGCTGTGGCGATGCCGTGGGCTGACAAGGTTCCGGGAATAGTTCAGGACTGGTATCTTGGGAGCGAGGCCGGACATTCTCTGGCGGACGTGCTTTCAGGCGATGTCAACCCTTCCGGAAAACTACCGTTCACGATCGGGGCCACGCTGGCGGATTATCCTGTTCAGTCTGAAATCCAGTACCCGGGAATCCCTCGCAAGGAGACCGTCAAGATGGGCATCCAGGACAAGATCATCTACGACGAGACCTACACGGAAGGAATATTCGTGGGCTACCGTTGGTTCGAGCATAGCTCCATCAAGCCGACCTTCCCGTTCGGCTACGGACTCAGCTACACCACGTTTGAATATGGCGAGCCTAAGACTTCTGGCTCAATCGAAAAGGGCTTGACCGTCACTGTTCCGGTGAAGAACACCGGCTCTGTGGCCGGTGCTGAGATCGTGCAGATTTATGTCAGCGCTCCGGAAAGCTCAGTCGAGCGTCCGGTAAAGGAACTCAAGGGCTTCGGAAAGATATTCCTTGAACCAGGCAAGTCTGGTGAGGTGAAAGTGACTTTGGACAAGGCGGCCATCAGCTATTTCGACGCTGAAAAGCATGATTGGGCGGCTGAAAAAGGCAACTACAGGATTCTTGTCGGCGCTTCGTCCGAGGATATTCGTAAGACATTGGATTTTAAGTATTAATAGAGCCTTGAATGGCGAAAGGAACGGTTAATGTCGGCAGCCGGTGCCGTGAGATAGTTTCCGCTGTCAGGTCAGGGCAGTTCGCCCCCGTCTATCTGCTGATGGGGGACGAACCGTACTACACGGACATGGTCTGCGATGCTGTCATCGAGAACGCTCTTGACGAGGCTTCGCGGGATTTCAACGAGACGATCTGCTACGGGGCGGATGTCGATGCGGACACCGTTATCACAGCTGCCCGCAGGTTTCCGATGATGGCTGAGAGGCAATTGGTTGTGGTGAAGGACGCACAGGCAATGCGTGATCTGGAGAAGTTGGCTGTTTATTGCGAGAAACCTTTGGACTCCACGGTTCTGGTGCTTTTGATGCGCGGGGCTTCTGCGGACAAGCGCAAGGCTTTGTACAAACAGGCATCCAAGAATGGAATAGTGGTGGAATCCAACGCGTTGAGGGACTATGAGATGCCGTCGTGGATCGCACAGTATTTCTCCGGCAGGGGATTGGCAATTGATCCCGAGGCGGCCGCTCTGCTGGCTGAGTCCGCCGGCACGAATCTGGGCAGGATCGCTGTCGAGACCGACAAGATGCTGAAAAACCTTCCGGAAGGAACACAACAGATCACAGTCTCGGACGTAGAGCGGAATGTGGGTATCAGCAGGGAGTTCAGCGTGTTCGAACTGACCAAGGAACTTTCGGCGAGGAACGGGGCGAAGGCTTTGAGAATAGCCGCGCGCATCGGTGAGGCGGCGAAATTCGCCATGCCGATGGCGGTAAGCGCCCTTTACACCCATTTCGCCAGAATCCTGAAATACGCCGCGTTGAAGGAAAAGAGCCGCTACCCGGACAGAACCGCCGTCGCTGCCGCCCTGCAAGGCGTGAACCCTTACTTTTGGAAGGAATATGACATTGCGGTGGCCAACTACCCGGTCCGCAAGGCGATGGAGGTGATCTCCCTTCTTTGTGAATATGACTACAAAGGCAAAGGAGGAGATGCCGGGGAAGCCACTCCGGGCGAACTGCTCGTTGAATTGACAAGCAAGATTTTAAGTATATGAGTGAGAATATTATCGAGTGCAGGAATGTCTGCAAGAACTTCGGGGAGAAGGTCGCGCTTGACAACGTCAGTGTGAGCGTCCCTAAAGGCGGAATATTCGGTCTGCTGGGGCCTAACGGTGCCGGAAAGACCACGCTGATCCGCATCATTAACCGGATAACTATTCCTAATGGTGGAGAAGTTTTGTTCGACGGTCGTCCGATAACGCAGTCGGATGTCGAAAAGATAGGCTATTTGCCTGAAGAGCGGGGACTCTACCGCAAGATGGAGGTCGGCGACCAGGCAATGTATCTGGCCCAGTTGAAGGGCATGAGCGCAGCCGAGGCCCGCAAGGCGTTGAAGGAGTGGTTTGTGCGTTTCGGAATCCAAGACTGGTGGAAGAAGAAGGTCGAGGAACTGTCCAAAGGTATGGCCCAGAAGGTTCAGTTCATCACGACCGTTGTGCACAAGCCGTCACTGATGATTCTGGACGAGCCGTTCTCCGGTTTCGACCCGGTGAACGCCGAACTGATCCGCAAGGAGATCCTTCGTTTGAAGGACGAGGGGGCCACGATCATCCTATCGACACATAATATGGAGTCTGTCGAGGAGTTGTGCGACAACATCGCCCTCATCAACAAATCGCATCTTGTGATCACCGGCGGGGTCAATGAGATCCGTCACAAGTACGGCAACAACAACATCGAACTGGTCTATACCGGCGAGGACAGGGTCAAGGATGCCGAAGGAATATTCAAAGTCCTCTCTGACGAGGACAACGCCGGACGGCACACCGCCGTGCTGACTCTCGGGGAGAACGTGTCCTCCAATGACGCGCTCTCTGTCCTGCTCGGTCAGGACATCATCGTCAACTCGTTCAAGGAACTGATCCCGAGGATGAACGACATATTCATAAAACTTGTAACCGAGGAGGCATAGTCATGAATTTCAGAATAATAAAGACTGTCATAGCGAGGGAATATCTCACCCGCGTCAAGAAGAAGTCCTTCATTGTCACCACGATACTTGTGCCGCTGATTTTCGCGGCGACCATGATAATTGTCGGATTGATCATGGCCGGGACGAAGGAAAGGAAGCAGGATGTCGCCGTGGTTGACCGCTCCGGCATCGTGATGAGCCACCTGCAGGACACAGACCGGCTTACGTTCACGGACTATTCCTCCGAGAATCCCGATTCGGTCAAGGCCCGTCTGGACGAGTACGGGAAGGATGTCCTGGTAGTAGTGTCTCCGCTGGATTCCGTCAAGAAGACGGTCTCCGTCCAGACATATTCAAAGGACCCGCTCGGAGTGGAGTTCACCTCGGGGCTTACCGCGAAGGCCAATGACGCGGTAGAGGAGTACCGTGTGCAGCAGTACGGCATCGACAACCTTTCCAAGATTATGGACGAGGTGAAGGCCGATGTCAAGGTGACGGAGTACACGATGGACGAAAAAGGCAACGAGACTGTCTCGGAGTCAGGGATATACATGATCATCTCCATGCTTCTGGGCATCATCATCTGGATGTTCATCATGATGTTCGGCGGGCAGGTGATGTCCAGTGTCATCGAGGAGAAGACCAGCAGGGTGGTAGAGGTGCTGATCTCGTCCGTCAAGGCCATCGACCTGATGTTCGGCAAGATCATCGGCGTGGCTCTTGTGGCTCTGACCCAGTTCTTCCTCTGGATTGTTCTGACCGGCGTGCTGGTCACCGTCGCCACAAGTGTGGTAGGCAAGGACATGCTCACCGGTATGGCCGGCAACCCTGAGATGATGGCCCAGACGATGGGTGTCTCTCCGGATCAGATGCAGGCTCTTGGCGGGACAACCGCCACCCTGGGAGCGGCCGCCGACTCGACCGCAGCCGTGGCCGGCGAGCCTGACGAGATGAGCGTCATCATCGGCACGCTCGTGAACATTCCTTGGGTGAAACTGATAGTCTCATTCCTTATCTACTTCATCCTCGGCTACCTGCTCTATGCGTCGATGTTTGCCGCCGTGGGTTCCGCCGTCGAGAATGAAGGCGACTCGCAGCAGCTTCAGATGCCTCTGACCATCCCGTTGATGATCGCTTATTTCATCATTCTGATGGCGTTCCAGAACCCTGACAGCGGAGTGGTTGTGTGGGGTTCGATGATTCCGTTCACCTCGCCGATCGTGATGCTGGCCAGGATCCCTTACGGGGTTCCGATGTGGCAGCTTGTGGTCTCGATCGTCCTGCTCCTTGTGACTTTCTTCGGCTGTGCCTGGCTCTCCGCCAAGATCTACAAGGTGGGAATTCTGATGTTCGGCAAGAAGTCCACGTTCAAGGATTTGTGGAAGTGGCTGAGGATGAAATAGCTTCTTGTCCGTCGCACCGCCGCGGGCAGCCGCGATGATGTGCTACTTTATTAACCATGTTAATATTCACTTATGAGGAAAACACTAATTATGATCATGTTCCTGGCGGGAGGGCTTTGCCTTTGCGCGCAGGAGCGGACAATCACCTGGACGACGGATCCGGTTGACGGCCACCGCACAGGTGTCGTGGCTTCCAACGCATCGAACGTTGAGGAAGCGATGGGTACGGTAAAAGGATGTACCTACTATGCGCCGAACGGCAGGAAGTTCCGCAAGGGGACTGTGAAGAATGTGGCCCGGATAATGCTTGACGCCCAGCCTGCGATGGCAAAGGTCAAGACCGTCATCGGCCATTCGACACGTGAGATGGTGCGCACCTATCCGGAGTGCGAAATCTATGACTGGTACATTGACGAGCTGATTCGCGCGACCGCCGACAGCACCGGCAAGAGGGTGGACATCGGTATCGCCAACAGAGGTGGGGTTAGGATCGACATGCCGGCGGGAGAGGTTCTCTACGATGACATAATGTCGATGTTTCCGTTTCGTAACAACCTCTGCTACGTGGCTTTGCGTGGACGTGACGTGCGCGCGCTGCTGGATCAGATGGCGGCTTCCACGTTCCAGATCATCGGTGGCGTGAAGGTCGTGGCCAGGAACGGCAAGATTGTCTCGGCCACCATCGGCGGCGAACCGCTGGACGATGACAGGCTCTACGGAGTGGCGACACTCAACTTCCTTCTTGACGGCGGCGACGGCTACAAGGTGGCCAGGAACGCCGAGGAGGTCATAATGTGCAACGGCTACCTCTACGACACGATGCTCGCCTATGTGCAGAGCCTCACCGCCGCCGGAAAGCCTATCGAGTACCAGAACCAGAACTGGATCACAATCCTTGAGGAGGGGGACAGCAAATGAGACGTTTTATTTTAGGAATATGCCTGCTCGCGGCTATCACTAACATCGACGCCGCGGCCCAGAAGAGACTTACCATACTCCACGTCAATGACACCCACAGCCATCTTGAGCCGGAGCGCTCAGGCGAGCATGAGGGTATGGGCGGAGTGATCGAGCGCGCCGCCTACCGCGACAGTGTCGTGAAGGCTGACGGAAAGAGGAACGTGCTGCTCCTCCATGCCGGCGACTTCGATCAGGGCACGTCCTATTTCTCCGTGCTCGGAGGCGACATCGAGATCGATCTGATCAACGCGATGAAGTACGATTGCGTGACTTTGGGCAACCATGAGTTCGACAACGGTGTGGATGAGCTCGCGCGCCGACTTGCCAAGATCAAGTGTCCTGTGGTCTGCGCCAACTATGATTTCTCGAAAGTGTCTCTGTCTCAGTATGTCAAGCCGTACACCATTCTGAAGAAGGCCGGAATGAGGATCGGCATCATAGGCCTTTTGCCGGACATCACCATTCTTGTCTCTAAGGAGGTCTCCGACATGATACCGGGCTATGAGAACTCGGAGGTGGTCAACAAGTGGGCCGAGTACCTGAAGACCGAGAAGAAGTGCGACCTTGTGATCGCCCTCACCCACATCGGTTTCGAGAACGAGCCGTATCTGGACCAGATGCTTGTCCGCCGCACCCGCAACGTGGATCTCGTCGTAGGCGGCCACTCCCACACCTACCTCAAGGCTCCTCACTACGAGAACAATCTTGACGGTGTCCCGGTTCCGATCGTACAGGACGGCGAGTGGGGACTCTATGTCGGCAACATGAAGATTACAAGGTAGTTCCGGATTTCAGAGTAAGAGATGGTGGCTAAGAGGAGACTTTCAGCCGCCATCTCTTTTCGGTGCTGGATTAAGAGGAGACTTTCAGCCACTGTCTCTTTTCAGTGTTGGATTAAGAAGAGACTTTCAGCCACCGTCTCTTTTCGGTGCTGGATTAAGAAGTAGTTTTGAATTGTTTGAAATGTTCTTTGAGGAGAAAAAATCTTCATTTTCTTCCCGCTTTTTCAGTCAGACAGCACCGTTATCTTCCTTGGAAGAAGCGGTCGAAACTGAAGTGTTTCACTCTCAACCCGGCGCCCGAGCTGAGGGCAATCGAACTTGTCCGGATTGCCGAGGTGAGCAGCAGGGGAAGAGATTGCTCTTAACCTTCAAACAAACAATTCAAAACAGCTTCTAAGAAAATAAGTAATCCTAAAGAGACTGTGTGAGAGTTTTTGGTACAGGAGGGGCTTGTTTGGTGTACCAAAGTGGCCAGGAGATAGGATTGGTACAGGAGAGGCTTGTCTGGTGTACCAAAGTGGCCAGGAGATAGGATTGGTACAGCTCTTTCCGAAGCGTCGCGGACGGCTCAGGGAATAATATTTCCCTGTTGATGCGAGACTGAAGACCGCCGCGGTCTTGTCCACATAAACATATCCACCTTCGCGGATTTCCGAGAAACTCTGCATTCCTATAGGGTACAACATAGCCAATTCGTTATCTGTCATTCAAAGATAGTAAACATTATCCAAACCAAAAATCACGGCCGCGTCGGATTGAAGTGGAATTGAAGTGGAATTGAAGTGGGATTGAAGTGGGATTGCCACGCACAAAGCCCTGCAGGGCCTCATCTATAAACGAGCGTGCAGTTCATCAATCAAGTTATAAGTCGGCCGTAAGGTAGGAATTGTGGACAAGAGCTTCGCCCCGTGCCCTTCAACGGCATCGACAAAGGCCTTGATCTCCGGATAAAAACCTTGGGTGTAGATCTGATTGTTGGTCATGGACGGGATAAAGTAGTTGCGGGAGAATAGTTCCACGCTGACCGGTTGATGATGGATAATCTTTTCCAGCGGCACTCCCATAAACGTGCCGCAATGAGGGCGGAAAGTCAACATCTCCATCCCATGCATCTCGTAAGTACCTTTGACAGAGCGCACAACCAGGCTTTCCTCGGAGCTGGCCCACGAAGCTGATGTGGACAATTCCAGCATACCACTCACACATCCATGCCTCAGAATCAGCATCATCGTCACTCCTCCGCCTGAAGTCCGTACGGTTTCAAAACCTTGTACCACAGCGTCTCCGAAAAGAAACGACACATAGTCCAACGGATGGATGAACAAATCCGTCAAAGAGTCGCCTTCTGGATAACGCCCGGTGACATAGCGGAGGCTGTAGCTTTTTGCAACATCTTTACGGAGAGCTTTACGTAACGCCTGAGTGACAGGGGAATACCTCTTCTGCATTCCGACGACAGCCGGCACATTCCTCTGATCCGCCAATCTCGTCAAGACATCCAATTCCTCCAAAGTTCCGCACGGTGGCTTCTCGACAAATAAAGCCTTATTTGCCTTCAAAACTTCCGAGGCGATCCCAAAATGCGCAGACGGCGAGGCCGACACGAACACTCCCCTTACAGAATCATCCGACAGGATGTCATCCAAATCTGTCGTTACCGTGATTCCTGAATATTTCCTCTCTATCAACCGAGCCTTTTCCTTCGACCGACAGCAAATGTACTTCAACGGCACGTGAAGATAGTCCAGAACCGGATACAGATTATCCACGCTGTGCCCACCGAAACCCACGAAAGAATATTCATTGACACAGCATTCCTGTAGTCGTCGGCGGCTGCGCATATTTTTGTATCTTTCTATCAACTTTTCAATTATTTCCATAACCTACATATTCTTCACTCGTTTGAAATAGCGATGATATGTCTCGCCATGCAAGCCGGACCAATTATATTTCCCATAGAAAACCTCAATCAGGCGTTTGGGGAAGATTCTTTCCAAATTCCGCATCAAGATGATGTCATACTTGCGATGGAAATTAATCCAGCAGCCATTGCATCCAGCAGAGTACGCACACTGCAATTTTCGGGCTCTCTTTGAATTGAATATTCCATCCAACGATTCTTTATGAATATTTCCAAGCGTCACTCCGAGATTCTGGCAAAGCGGCACATCACCATTCGAATGGACAACCAATGAACTGAATATACTCTGGCAGCGCAACAGAAGCCGCCCGTTCCGCCACTCATCATAAAGCGCCACGAAATCATAGTTTTCCTCCGTATCGTGAATATTCTCGGGAATTCTCCTAAGATAATCCTCAGCGTCAGTCTCCAGCAACTCACCGGTCGTGTCGAAGAACGACATCGTCCCATAGATTCCGACACGGACATCTATCCCGTACTTCTTAGCGACATCAATCACAAACCGCATATCCTCAAAATCATTCCACGGAGACAGGCAGAACATCAACGAGACAGGCACTTCATTCTTCAATCCCTCCACAACCCGGATCACCTTGTCATAGCCATCCCGTCCACGCATCCGCAGATAAGTCTCACGGTCTCCGTCAAGCGACAAGTACAGATGTTTCGGCAGGTATTTCCTGACATATTCAATGACACGCTCGGGAGCAAGTCCGTTGGATAGCAAGGTGTAATTCGGATGATACCGACTGAACCATTCCATAATCTCCGCCGCCTGAGGATGCAGGATGAATTCACCGCCTTCCAGCCCTACAGTGGTATGCCGTGTTACGCACCGACTGGACATAATCCTCTTGATGTCTTCAAGTGAAAGGTTCTCGTCCGGCTTCTTCCAAATCGAGCAATGCCGGCAACGGGATTGACACCGAGTCGTTGAATATATCATCAACAGGCTCACTTTCTTCCGTCTCGGGAAAAACAGATTGTGAAGGTAAAGACCTCCGTTATAAAGGTAATCGGCAATGGAATACATAGAAGAAACCCTGCTCCTTAACAGGAATGATTATTTCCTGCAAAGTTCGGAACAAGGTTTCTACCATCCTATTTCAGAATCTACTATCTTTTATAATAAATCACAGATTATCAATTAAATAAAGAAAATTTATTTACTTTTCACAATTGCTTCTCTCCTATATCTGAATCAAAAGCCTCATTCCTCAGCATCAGTATCTTTCCGCTCAACATCATTAGAAGTGAAGTCATACACCCAGATCCGCTTAATAAAACCATCATACTTGTCCTTCTTATACTTACGCCAATTATACTCATTAAAGAACCGATTTCCAGCTTCGTCCTTGTCACGGACAAACCATTCCTTCAGAAGACTGCCATCCGATGAGAAGAAGCTGATTTTTCGATCGCCATCCGGTTCAGTGCTCGTCAATAAACCATCGAATACAGGATCCGTATTGATGTAACAATAATAAGTATACAGATGAAGCGAATCTCCCGGCATCACCTTCTCTAACTTAGGCTCCATAAATGTCCAGTCACACCAAATACCAATTGCTTCATTTGTGTCATTCTTGACCCACCATTCTCCTTCATTATCTGCAAAAGAATCGGAAGGGTCACAGGCTATAAAGCAATACATCGCCATAAACGCAAATAAAATCTTTTTCATAATAAAAACAGTTTAAGTCCCATAAATATAGAATCATTCTGGGGAAACGCAAAATAATCACTCTTGTCTTGATTAACAACAATCTCTTTCTTAACGACATTGTCATCAGTAGTGCAATTCGCCCTTGTCGTAAAGACGCCTATTATAACAAGCGCGAATAACGATAATAATAAACGTTTCATCTTCATACTCATTATGATTATAGTTCATAATGCAAAGTTCCTCAATAAATATCTACTATCATAATAAAAAATCTACATTACATCAACGTATTTTATTAATAATAAGCAAATTGCGTAAAAGCAGATTTACTTTTACGCAATTCAGACCTACTAGTTTGCCATTAAACCTAACATTTAGACTTTTCGGATGATTCAAATAACTGATTAAGCCAATTTGCGAGTTTACCTGAGCTTTGTTCAAGCTTGAGTTTAGATCTGATTTGGCTGCTTATATTATAGGTATTTGACTTATTCACGACCTGACTTAATTCCGATGTCCTAAGGCCCAGCATCAATAAGCAACAGAATCCAACCTCTGAAGCGGTTAAACCAAAACTTTCCAGTTTTAATACAAAAGTTGGATGATATATCGCATATAGCATTCCAATGCTATCCGTTACAACATTTTTATTAGCTGTCAAGTCTTCAAGCTTATCAGCAACTTTAGACAAGGAATCAGGCTTATCTTTGGAAAGGAAAGTCCCTAACGCTATTATTCTTCTGTCCAGTATCTTTAGCGTCTCTTCATCTACATTGGAAATAATTTTAGATTTATAATATTCTTTGGTATTGGTCAAGTATTGGAACTCTTCTTTTAGCTCGTTATACTTTTGCTGCAGTCTTAGCTCTTCAGAATGCTTTTTGCACAGATACAAGGTGATGACGATAACGGAGAATGCAACCACCAATAAAATTATATACAAAGTCAAGTGTTGTCGTCGAATCTGCAGCCTATTCTCGAATTTTTCTTTTACGGAATTCACTTCCTGAGACATTTTTGCCATATCCAAAGAATCACTGATGTTGGAATACCTGGACAAATAATCATAAGCCAATTGATAGTTTCCTAAAGAATAATAAGCATCTGACTTGAGAAGATAGTAAGCCTCATCCGCTGAAAAATCATTGTATTCCGAATATTGATTTAACGAATTTATCGCTGCCGCGTACTCTCCTAATCGCATATATGCTTGAGCGACAAACTCCCAGTTTATTTCGGAAGGATCTTCGGCAACGGCCAGATATTTATCAAGGACAACACATATGCTATCAGGAGATTGTCCGGAATTGACCGACAGGCACAAGTGTAATTTGTTATACCCTAAAAGACTTCTGTGAGATAAGGAATCTTGTGATTTGACTATTGCCAGACAGCTATCGGCATCATTGAAGTTATCCCTGATTATATATGCTCTCGCTTGATCCAACAATGATGACACATAATTATTAATCTTCCCAGCTTTCAAGGAATAAGACTCAACCAGTTCAAGTTCTGAAATCAGATTATCAGAATAATCATATCTATCTGTGAGTATCTGTGATTTAGCGATATGCAATCGCGCTCTATCCTCGGCTGGAATTTTTCCGGATCTGATATGCTCCGCGCAAACCAGACTTTCCATAGCCTTGTCCATCAGGCCGGCGTTCTGGTAGATGCGGGCCTGGTAGTAGTAGGACTTGAACTTGTACGGAGCGTTGAGGCGGTGGCGATAATAGCTCACGGCGATGTTGATGAGCGAGTCGTCCGTCCTGTCGATGTAGTTCTTGTCAAGGGCGATTGACTTAAGGAGGGCATAACGTGCGCTCTGACTTCTGGAGTCGAAATGAAGCGAGTCAATCGACTCCAGAATCATAAGTGCTGAATCCGGGCTTGCGGACATACAGGACTCGGCGCGGTCGAGACTTTCATCAACGGCCTGGTTTCGTCCGCAGAAGGTCAGAACGCAGGTCAATATAGAGATAGTTAGTACATTTTTCATTGTTCGGTGTAGTAAATAACACCCAAATATAGAACAAAAATCATTTCCGACAAAAGACAGCAATGCTGAAAGTGTAATCGTAAATGGCAGAAGTAGAAAAACCTTAGCAACAACATTAGTTATCAATTAATTATTCACCTCAAAAGTAGATTCCAGCAATAGAAAAATTAGATTCAATATTCGATGAGTCGTCAGCCTTGCCCCATTGTCCGCATATGGTAGAATACACCAATCCACAAAAAATCCAGCTTCAGAATGAACTTAATTCAAACTGAAGCCGGATGTGATTATTGTCACTTCAAAAGCTGAAGGCTACTTCGCTTTCTTAAGGATTATCTCATCTGTGACTCCATTGTTGGCGACCACCTCGAAGGTGTCCTCGTCGGTCTTGAGGCGGACAGCCGGGAAAGTCCATACAACTCCGCTGGATTCCTCCGAGGAAGTCATACGGGTGACCATACGGCCGTTCTGATATAGGGTCAGGTACTTCGCGTTGCTATAGACCTTGATGCGGAGATCCTGTCCGGCAGGGAAGTACTTGAGACGGCCGGAGGTGATGTGAACCGTGGTGTCATCCTTGTTCCAAAGGGACTTGTAAAGGTAGAACACATCCTTTTTAGTCTGGCGGTCACGGGTAACAAGCCCTTTGTCATTCATGTACTTGCGGTCGTTGTTTTTCACGAACTTGACCCCGTCCTCGGAATCCATGTAACCTTCCTGACGGTCGGCAACCGGAAAATCGAACTTGTCCGGATTGCCGAGGTGAGCAGCAGGGGAAGAGATTGCTCTTAACTTTCAAACAAACAATTCAAAACAGATTCTAAGAAAAAAAGTAATCCTAAAGAGACTGTGTGAGAGATTTTGGTACAGGAGAGGCTTGTCTGGTGTACCAAAGTGGCCAGGAGATAGGATTGGTACAGGAGGGGGCTTGTCTGTGTCTTCCAAGGTTGTCTCGTGAGCGAAAAGCCGCATTCTGCTCACGGGAGAGTCTTCTGCTGTGATCCCGGGCGACGGAAAGGTGCGGAAGTGTCGCATTGAAGACCTTGGGTCTGGTTGTTGGCACTCTGAATGTCAAGGAAGTTGAAACACGGCCGGAAAAGTTACCCATGCCCAAGGTGGCGGATGGGGATTCAATGTCGGCAACATAAAGATTTCAAGGTAGTTCCGCTTATATGACAAAAAAAGAAGGTGGCCAGGTTAAAAAACTTGGTCACCTTCTTTTCGCCATTCTTTTTGCCGGCTCGTCCGGCATATGTCAGTGAGGCCTCTGAGGGAGTGTCATAGGATCGGGCCGAAATAGAAGATACGGATGTCCCCCTTTGTCTCACGGTACAGGGTGATCGATAGGTCGAACTCCAGAAAGCGGCCGTCCTTCGACACATGATAGTGGTTGAGATGGGCTCCGGTTACTGACTTGTTGCCGCTCACATAATGGTCCCCTTCGGTGCGCTCCAGAGGGATGTACATTGTGGCGACTCCGGGAAGGTCGAGTTCCACCAAGGAAACGTTGAAGCTGATGTGGCTTGGCTCGCCGCAGCGGCAGCGCCATCCGGACATCTTGACGCGAATGTCGTCCCCGTCATAGAATACCCATTTCTGGTTTCCCTCGAAATCTTTTCCCTTGACATTGGTCAGGTTGCAGTAGTGCTGTTTGTCAACGGTTACATAGCCGCGCGGGGTCCCCTGCTGATCGTCAGGAAGTAATTGATTGCAGGAGACAATTCCTGCCAGCGCGATAAGGAACGGAAGGAATAAATGTCTGGTGCTCATAATTCAATAGTTTTTTAGTCTCTGACAATATAAATCCTATTGATACGCATTCCTTGCATCATCGGTTCCCGGAAAGGAAACTTTTTTTACCATACGGTTCCCTCACGTCGGCAAACTCTTGGAATAAGTCTGTTACGAACGACCCTTTTATGGTGCCGGAGGGGCTGGCATAAAAGGGCGCATAGGCGGCCGGGAGTCTATCTGGATTTCCGGAGGACGATCTGGTCGGTGGTGCCGTCGTTGGCGACCACCTTGAAGGTGTCCTCGTCGGTCTTCAGGCGGACGGCGGGGAAGGTCCAGACCACACCGGAAGATTCCTCTGAGCTGACCATGCGATCAATAAGCCGGCCGTTCTGGTAAAGGGTCAGGTACTTTGCGTTGCTGTAGACCTTGATGCGGAGATCCTGTCCGGCTGGGAAGGACTTAAGGCGGCGCGATGTGATGTGTACCGTGGTCTCGTCCTTGTTCCACAGGGACTTGTAGAGGTAGAAGACATCTTTTCTCGTCTGGCGGTCACGGGTCACGAGTCCCTTGTCATTCATGTACTTGCGGTCGTTGTTCCTTACAAACTTGACACCGTCCTCCGAATCCATGTAACCTTCCTGACGGTTGGCCACCGGAAAATCGAACAAGACCCAAATGGATGTGAAGTTCAGCCAAGGCATCGCCTTGATCTGGCGGACGTGCGACTCGTGGAAACGGTTCGCGTATTCTTCATAATGCTTTGAGTCGTCCTCCTTGTCGCGGACAGCGTCCGCAGGGTTCCATACTTGACAGAACGGATTGTTGCCGACGCCATATTCAGCGACATTGACAGGGCAGTCAGGTCTCAGGCCGCGGACTTTTTTCAGCGTGGGCGTGAATCCGTCGAAATTGTTGGGTGTCCTGTACCAGCCGAAGTAAAGATTCTGGGAGCAGAAGTCACCCTTTAGTTCAGGATAGCCTTCACGGGCGAGATTCGAGCAATCCGTGAAGCCTACAAATCGGTCAGGATCAAGTTTTTTAGTAAAGTTATAGAGCCTTTCGGTCTCTCTCGCTACCCTTTCCGCGTCAAGCGGTCCCTGGAGGTCATTGTTGTTGCCCCAGGTGTCAAGCTCGTTCCACATTCCCCAGAACGCGATGGAAGGATGGTTGTAGAGGTTGTTCACCATCTCCTTCATCTGATGGTGGAGATTGTTGAAATAGGCCTGTGTGGCGTTGGTTCCGCACACATTGACCCAAGGAATCTCCGTCTGGACAATGATTCCGAGAGAGTCACAAAGCTGGAACGCGAAGTCGTTATGCGGATAATGGGCGAGACGCAGGAAGTTCGCCCCAAGCTCCTTGACGATGCGGTAGTCGCGGCGATAGTCAGCCTGAGTCAACGCGGAGGCCTTCCCATCAGTGTCCTGATGCATCGCCACGCCACGGAGAGGGTAAGGACGACCGTTCAGAAGGAATCCTCTCTCCGGATCCATCCCTATCGAACGGTAACCGACCTTTGTCTCGGCGATGTCCATCATCCTCTTTCCCTTGAACAGCTCGACCCTGATCGTGTAGAGGTAAGGATCTTTCATGCCTTCCCAAAGATGCATGCCGGAAAGGATGAACTCATGGTCGAAGTCATATTCAGAGAACGCCTTGACAAGGACCTCGCGGTCAGCCTGATAGCCCAACGCGCCATTGGCCTCCAGAAGCTGGACACGCACAAGGATGTCCGCGTCCCGATTGCCCGCGTTGACCAGTTTAGTCCTGACATTGGTGACAACTTTCTTCTTGGTCACGACCGGAGTCTCGCAACGAAGCCTGTACATTCCGTAGTCCTCCGGCGAAAAATAGACATCATCCATGACCAGAAGCCAGACCGGATTGTGCAGTCCGCCGTTCTTATTGAAGTCCGAAGTGACAGGAGCCATCTCCAGGTCCTCAGAGTTGTCGCAAATCACCTCCACCCTGTTGACACCCCTGGTCAAAGACTCTGTGATGTTTGCGGAGAAAGGCGTGTAGCCACCCTTGTGGGCCGCTACCTGCTCTCCGTTGACCTTGACAACGGCCGCCTGAGCCGCACCCTCGAAAAAGAGATAATATGTCTTCTTCACATCGGTGATCCTCAGATCACAGCGATAAGTCGCCTTGCCACGGTAGTAATAAGGAGAATGGCCATCCTCGGCGTTGTAGGAATGCGGCACGCTCACGGTCTGCCAAGAGGAGCCGTCCTTGCTGAATTCCCATTCCTTCAACTGTTCCTGACGGAAACCACGGATCTGTGCCTCCAGAGGGAGGACAGCAAAAAGGATCGCCGCTATGACGACGCAGAATAAATGTCTTTTCATCAAGATGAATGATTTACGCATAATTACGCAAAGTTAGCAATAATCGTCGGAAATTCTTATCTTCGCAGCAGATAAACATCAATCATTTCTCCTTATGGACAGAAATTGCTTAAGAAACTATGACAAGACCAGAAAAGTCCACGACTGGTTCAGGTACTTCGCGCCTGTCTTCATCACCTTTTCCGTGGCGCTTGGCTTCATCACAAGGATATTATTGCTGTTCACTCCGCCTACTGTCATCGGATTCACGGCTCTGGAATGGCTTAAGATCTTTCTGTTAGGCTTTGTCAATGATGTGGCGTTCTCCCTGCTCGCGCTCGCACCGGCGATGGTGGTGCAGGCCACGCTGAACGACGCCAAGTACAAAAAGCCGCTCTGCTACATTATCGGAGCCGCCCTGCTCGCCTTCGCGGTCTACTCATTGCTGCCATCCAACATATTCACTGAATATGGTTCCGTCGTTCCGACGATAGCCCGTCTGCTCTCCCTCCTGCTTCTCGGCGCGTTCTGCCTGAGGCTGTTCATCCCGAACATCAGGAAGGGTTGGTGCAAGGCCGGACTGCTGTTCACTATGGGGCTGTACATATTCCTGATGATAGTGAACGCCATCTCTGAGTGTGTCTTCTGGAACGAGTTCGGCGTGAGGTACAACTTCATAGCGGTTGACTATCTGGTCTACACGAACGAGGTGATCGGGAACATCATGGAATCATATCCTATCGTGCCGATGTTCCTCGGGGTCTTTCTTGTGGCGGTGCTGATCTGTTGGCGGCTGTTCCGGCGGAAGGATTTCAGCGAGTCCGGCAACGGGGGAGCCGTTCCGTTCCTGGCGACATTCGTCATCTATGCGGTGCTGTTCGCCGGAAGCTTCTTCTGGCTGCGTTTCAGCTACCGTAACCTCCAGAGCTCCAATAACTACGCGACCGAGTTGCAGTGCAACGGATGCTGGAATTTCCTTGAGGCCTACAGCAGCAGCACTCTTGAATATGACAGGTTCTATCAGATGCTTCCCGAGGATGAGGCGCTGGGGCTCAAGCTCGCGCTGTGCGGCCAGGTTCCTGTCCGTGAGGAGGCTGGCTCCGCGGTCCGGCAGGCAGACCAGCCGGCCGATGCCGCCGTGCGGATGATAAGGGACTCCGTTCCGCCTGTCAGGAAGAACATCGTGATGATCACCGTCGAGAGCCTGAGCGCCGATTTCCTCGCCGCCTATGGCAATGAGGACGGCATCACTCCGAATCTGGACACGCTCATTGAAAAGAGCCTTGTCTTCGACAACCTCTACGCCGCCGGCAACCGGTCCGTCCGCGGCCTTGAGGCCCTGACCCTCTGCATTCCGCCGAGCGCCGGCGAAAGCCTTATCAAAAGGCCGGACAACGCCGGACTTTTCTCCACCGGCACCGTGCTGAGGGAGAACGGCTACACGACCTCGTTCATCTACGGCGGCGACAGCTATTTCGACAACATGCGCGCCTACTTCTCCGGCAACGGCTTCGAGATCATCGACAAGTACTGTTATCCGAAGGAGGACATAACGTTCAGCAACATCTGGGGTACCTGCGACGAGGATTCGTACAGGGTGGCCTTGAAGGAGTTCGACAAGAAGGCCGAGAGCGGGACTCCGTTCCACGCCATCATATTCACAATCAGCAATCATCGTCCGTACACATTCCCGGAAGGGAAGATCACCTACGACGGTGAGATGAAGTCGCGCTCCGCCGCCGTGAAGTACACCGATTTCGCGATCGGCCAGTTCCTCGCCGAGGCCTCGCGCAGACCGTGGTTCGGCAACACCGTGTTCATCGTCGTGGCCGACCACTGCGCCTCCAGCGCCGGCAAGACCAGCATCCCGGTGGACAAGTACCACATACCGGCGATCGTCTATTCCCCGGGCTTCATCCAGCCTCGGAGGGTGGAGAAGCTTTGCTCACAGATTGACCTGATGCCGACCATCTTCTCCCTGTTGCACTTCTCCTATGACTCGAAGTTCTACGGCCGGGACATCCTCGCGCTGGACTACAACCAGCGGGCGTTCATGGCCACCTACCAGGATCTGGGCTACTACAGTGATGATGTGCTGACCGTCCTCTCGCCGGTTCGCCGCATCCGGCAGTTCGACGTGAGGGAGACCGGACCGTGGAGCCACACCGAGACGCCGAAGGAGACACCGGCGGACTCCCTGGTGAGGGAAGCCCAGGCATTCTACCAGACCGTCAATCTTAAGCCCTGGTAAATGTCAGACAGATAGCCGCAAGATAAACTATCAGGTATGAACAAAAAAATCCTCTATTACATCGCCGCCCTCCTTTGGGGAGCGCCGGGGGTTGTCATCGCCGTCAAAGGCATCCAGGCGTACTTGACAATGCCTACGGAAAGGCTCTGGTGGCTGCTGCTCATCACGGCCTTTGTGCTGATGTGCTTCTACCTCATGTTCCGCAAAGCCGTGAACAAGTACTCGGCGCGCATCGCCGGACTGCCGCGGAAGACGACTCCCTGGCAGACATTCCCACCCGGCGGATGGATTCTGATTGCGGGCATGGCATGCCTTGGCGTCAGCCTGAAGTTCATACCCGGACTCCCCGCTGAATTCATCGCATCCTTCTACTCCGGCCTCGGCCCGATGCTCATCCTCGTGGCCTGCCGGTTCATATTCAAATCCTTTATTCCCTGACGTAGTGAGGCATCTCCGATGGAGTGATGATGGAGATCTCGCATAGCCCCTTCACCTCGCCGTCTTCCTTCCAGGCGCTCTGGAAGATGAATTTGTGTACACCTTGCTTCTCGATGGTGTAGCAGTTCGTGCCGCCCGTCTCCAGCAGGTGACGGATTATGCCTGCGGAACGTTCACCGTGGCAGCCGAAAAGGTTCTTTCCGATCAGGCTGCCATGCTTCTCGTACTGTCTCACGGCAGGATCGTTCTGATAGATAATCACTCCGTCCTTGTCACAGACGGTTATGGAGCAGTTCAGCTCCTTGGCCCAGTCAGGTATTATCATAATGTGATTA
>UMGH01023780.1_pt1 | contig 27514 bp, 20 predicted proteins | sample 1965231 | NCBI WGS metagenome assembly UMGH01 (sample SAMEA4836068, study PRJEB28245) | human gut metagenome | biome: gut microbiome; material: fecal sample | place: Denmark | collected 2008 | reverse complement strand
TTCCCTGTTCAACAGCCGTAACCAAAATGCCACGGCCAACCGCTCCAACTGGTCAACCATCATGTCCTACCTCAAATCGCATCCGTCATTCCTTGGACTGAAGCAGGACAGGTTCACCATACTATTGCCAAATGGTCTGCCGGATTACACGATAGAGGTGTCAGGCGGCCAACAGCTTAAGAAAGTCAAGGTCAACCGTCCGAAAGCGTTGTGTTTCGACTACTTACAGTTGAAGGATATGTTTGGGCTTGACCTTGAAACGGAAATGGTTCAAGACGAGATGGATTTAGCAAATGAGGTCTCATGAAATGAAACAGTTCATTATTCCTCATCTTGCTTTATAATCCATGAACCGTCTTTGCGACCGCCTTCCCTTGATATGATGCCTAATTCTTGAAAAGTTGTAATGTCACATTTGTCTTTAGGGACATTTCAGATATGGTTAGGCCTTTATTCTCACGGATTAAACCTAACGCAATCATCTGACGTTCAGTTATTTCTTTCGTGACATGCTTTTGTCCTCTAATATGTAAGACAAGTTTTACTATTATAAGTTCAGGCTGTTTTACTGCAAAATACCCGGTTGGCCCAATGCTGAATAGTTCAAACTAAGGAAATAAATCAATTTAGTAGATATGAAAATCCAGCTATCTTTACCAAATACGGAAGAAAACTTGTATATTTGCAAAAAATCAGCAAATAACAAGGTTAAATATATGATTCTCGAATTTTGTGTCAGCAATTTCCTGTCCATAAAGGATGAACTTAAACTATCCTTCGTGGCCACTACCCTAAAGGAATCCCTTTCGGAACCTAATGATGTCATTCCGCTTTCCGACATGGGATTGTCACTCGTGCGCAGTGCGGTGATTTACGGGGCGAACGCTTCAGGAAAAACGAATGTATTGAAGGCCATCGCTTTTTACAAGCGTTTCATCATGGATTCGTTCAAGAACAGCCAGGCTGGCGAAAGCATAGACGTGGAGAACTTCCGCCTGAACATTTCCACCGCCCATGAGCCGACCACGATGGAGGCCACCTTCGCCGTCGGTGAATACATCTACCGTTACGGCTTTGAGGTAGCCCCCAAAGCTATACATGCCGAATGGCTTTACCGCCGTATGAACAGGAAACGTGCCAAAGAGGTAGAGATATTCTACCGCGAAGGGGAAACAACCACCGTTCATGCTAAAAGCCCGTTGATACAGGATTTGGTCAACAAGAAAATGGTTCGCGGCAACGCGCTTCTTCTCTCCACTGCCGCCCAGTTCAACGAAACGACCGCCGTCAATATCCTGCATTGGCTTGGCGACACACAAGTCCTGTTCTGTAGCGAGGACGAGAAAATGTGGTCGCAAGCCATCAGGCATCTGGACGATGAAAAGATGCGTGAGCGTATAGTTCGTTTCGCCAAATATGCGGATTTGGGCATAGACAACATAGCCAAGATTGACAACCGCATCGTAAGCAGCCATCGTCAGTACGATGATGAAGGAAAAGCGACCCATAATGTAGCCTTTTCGTTTAACGGAAACGAATCCGAGGGAACCATCAAATATTTCTCCTTGGCATATCCTATCATAGATGCGCTGGACAATGGCAAACGTCTGGTGGTGGATGAGCTTGACTCCAAACTCCATCCGTTGCTTGTGCGCAAGATTATCACGCTTTTCAACTCGGCGGAGACAAATCCCAAAGGAGCGCAACTGCTGTTTACCACTCATGACACGTTCCTGCTCAGTGCAGGTCTGTTCCGCAGAGACCAGGTATGGTTCACTCAAAAGGATAGTTTCGGCGCGACAGAAGCCTATTCGCTGGCCGAGTATAAAGTGCGTGGCAGTTCACCTTTCGAGCGGGATTACCTGCAAGGTAAGTTCGGTGCCACGCCCATTATAGGTGATATGGAAACAATATTTACGGCGGAGGGATGACCATGGGAAAGACAAAAAAGAAAGACCATCGTTCCGCTTCATTGACACGCCGCCAAAGCACGAGAGAAGTAAAGCAGTCGTTTCTCATCGTATGTGAAGGTGTCCGCACGGAACCGGATTATTTCAAGGCCTTCAGAATGACCGCCGCCACGGTAAAGGCGGTAGGCCAGGCAATGAACACGACCAGTCTTGTGAGCAAGGCCATTAGTATCCGTGACGCCGACCAAAAGAAGAAGCGGACTTATGACCAGTGCTGGGTAGTGTTCGACAAGGACGATTTTCCTGCAAAGGACTTCAATGAAGCCATTACACTGGCCGAAAAAAACGGTTTCAAGGTGGCCTATAGCAACCAGGCGTTTGAATATTGGTTCCTGCTGCACTTCAATCTCTACAAAGGGGCGTTGCACAGGAACAGTTATGCCGACATGCTGTCAAGGCTTTCAGGAATACCCTATTCCAAGACGGAAGGATTCGGGGCTATTATGTATAACCGATTGCTCCACTTGCAGTCGCAGGCCATTAAGAATGCCTCTGCCGTTCTTGCCGATGTCTCACATGGTAATCCGGCTATGGAAGAATCTTCCACTACCGTACATCTGTTGGTAGAAGAATTGAACAAGTTTATCTGATTATGCTCGTTAAGGTCATCCTATGGATGGCCTTTATTTTATGGCATATTTCAAAATATAATCTGCACACATTTCAGGATTGACGTTGTTGACAAGATACAAGTTGCATCGTATCAGTTACTTGCATCAAAAACGATGCGTTGACAAACGTTGACAAGCGTTGACGCTTTTGAAAATCCTATGAATTTTGTAGCCAATGGTTGACAAAAACACACGTATCTATATTTATTCTTATTTCTATAAGAAAAAAAGATAAAGTATTGAATAATAAGCATTTCTGGTAAGCTGTATAATCAAGTTTGTACATTGGCTTTCTTGTCAACCTTGTCAACGCTGAAATATATATGCCTATCTGTTTTTTAGAATTTTGTCCCGTTGCCATTTCATGTAAAGATGATTACCTTTCTGAACAGACGGACACATATTCCCTGAAAATCCTACAAACTACGTGGTATTCCCATGTTTAACCTGTTTCATTTTGATTTTCGGCATTGTATCTTTAATGCCAAAACAAAGTGGATATGGATATATGCAAACATTTTTCAGAGATAAAGCCGGAACAGTCGTATTCGGTAAGCGATGCGGCGCGTTTCCTCGGCATACACCGGTGTACCATCTATGATTACATTACCCATACGGAAAGGCCGTTGCCGTTCTTCCGGATGCAGGACAACCAGAGAATACAATTCCGTGGTGATGACCTGATTGCCTACAAGACTGCCGGCCTCCCGAAGAAAGGGCGCAAACGGAGATAGGATGAAAATTTCATAGCCTGCCACACCAATAGAGATATAGCAGGCCATGTTTGTATTCGTGGTCAATCTGCCAGCCCCCTGACCGCTTCAAGCAGTTTACAGACCATACCCTCCGCCGCTTCCATGTCGGCCAGTACATCCTTCATTCGGTAAGGTGCGCCATTTTTGCCGTGTCCGTTACCGTCCAGCCATAGATAGGCTTCCGAATCAGCGTCAAAACCCTCGTAATACTCTTCCATATCGCTTACCAGACTTTCAAGGCTGCGTCCTTGCATCGTGGCAGAAAAGAAGAAATCCTGTCCGGCAGGAGTGAATTGGGAAAACTCAAAAATGACGATATTCTTGTCCTGATGCTTCTCTGCATCCACATGCCATCCGTTTGCCTCTGCACATTGGATGACTTCCTTTATAATCTTGTTTCTCGTTCGCATGGTTATTGATGTTTATGTCAGCCGTGGCACTCGGTTGATTGCACCATGGCTGACGGGGTATTTTAATGTTCAAATCTGGCTAAGAACTGTTGCAGACGGAAGTCCTGCAAGTTCTTTAACGGCGTAGGAGTAAAATTCTCCTGTAGCCTTACTTGTAGCTTACCCAAGCCTTGTGCCGTAAGGTCAAGCTCCACTTCCGACAATTCGTTAAGAGAGATATAGCCGTATTCGTCCTCCGCAAGTCCTACCACGATGCCAAAGAGGATAGTGTCGTTCTCTTCTCTCTCACCTTCAAGGATGAACCAGCGTACCGCTCCAAGAGCGAAGATGGCACGGCAAACCGCTTCTTTTCCCTTGCCGTCCTGGGAATAAAGGGGATAGCCTTCCAAGGCTTCCTCCAACCGGGGTGTCATCAGTCTGCTCATATCAGTCAAATTCTATTTCGTCGTCATACACTTCTATTTCCGCTCCGCTGCTGAACTGCACGATAAAGCCTTTTGCAGTCCTGCCCACAATCGTTCCGCGATGGTAGCCACGCCACGGTGTGACCAGTTCGCATTGCTGCCCGTATTCGGGAAAATCTGTTTCATACATAATTGAAAAGTTTTAGATGGTTGCTTGATAGTAAATTCTCAGTTCAGCGGAAACATTGTAGATGTAGCTGCCACAACGTACCAACAGGCAGTCCTTGCCGTAGTACAGCCGTTTCATGCCCCTGACGCTTCCGCTTTTGTGGAAGTTGGGAAAGCGGTCTATGCCCACTCTCCGGCCTTGCTCGATAGTCATTCTTCTTGTCCGCATAAATCCTTGTTTTTAAGAGTTGGTGAAATCTGATACTTTTCCCTTTTGTGAAGCTCCTTTGAGCTTCTTGGCCGGGAATACCGTTTTACGTGCAAATGGCCACTGCGGACACAAGGGAGAATAAGGCAAGTATGAGGCCGGAGAGTGCGGACGGAATACCCCAATTTTGGAGGGACGAGAAAATTTGCGGAAGGCTTCCGTCAAGCCCTCCAGCCGAAAGCCCATGACGGTGCTTGACATTTCTCCCGTCCGCAGTAGTTTTGCACGGTAAAACGTACCCGGCCAAGATGCCCAAAGGTGGCTAAGAAAAACTCCATAAAGCAAGTCCTATTCATAGGATAGCATCCCAGTCCAATCTGTTTTCCAAATACCGTTGCCATTGTGAGAGCCTGAGAAATGGAATGTAGTGGAGTCTTGCAGGCTCTCTCTGTGGCAACGGATTGGGACACCCAAACCGTTGTAAATTCCTATCAGACGAATTTACTTGGTGTCATTGACACGGAGTAAGTAGGATGGCTTTATGCATAAGACAGAAGAAGTCCGCAAAATGTTATTGAATGTATTTCGGGAAAAGAAACAAGAAGTAGCGAGTGGCAGATAATTGACGAAATTAGCATTTTCTTGATTGATTCAGATGTTTCTTTCCAATATTAGAATGTTCTTGTAGTAATTTTATTATCTTTGTAGCCATATACATACTGATGCAATATGGAAAATAAAGACTTAAATCGGTTGAAGGTGGTGCTTGCCGAAAAGAAACGTACCAATAAATGGCTGGCAGAGCAGTTAGGCAAAGACCCGGCAACCATTTCAAAGTGGTGTACCAACAGTGCACAACCCAACTTGGAAACCCTCATCGAGATTGCCAAATGCCTCGGTGTGACAGTAAATGATTTAATACGCCAGGAATGATTTGTATGCAAAAGAACAATAGTCCATATACTTCCCTGACGGGATGCACGTTTCTCTATTATGAGTTCAAACGCATCCTTCCCGTCCTAATGAGTGCGGATGCTGAAAGGCAGTTGAAGGAAGAGGTTGAAAACAACCAGATCCTTCAAGTCAATTCCCGCACCTCGCGCCAGCGTTTTGCTGTGGAATTCAAGCGGCGTTATGCAGCCGTACCGGCACAATTCTGGAGAGAATGGCAGCATTGGAGCGAAGCAGGGCAAAGGGCTGGCCTGTTTTATGCCATCCTGAAAGCCTATAAGCTCGTATTTGACTTTCATGTCAATGTGGCCATGAAGAAGTGGAACTCCATTGACCATAAGCTCACGGCTGACGACATACAGATGGAGTTCAACGAAATCTCCGCGCACGATGCTTTTGTGGACGGCTGGTCAGCTGCCACGAAAAAGAAATGTGCCAGCTGCTATCTGACCATCCTGCGGCAGACCGGACTGCTGCAGGAGAAAACGGACGAGCTGACTCCGGTCAGGCCCTGTCCGGAAGAATCGGCTTATTACATCCATACGGGCGAGGAATGGTTTCTGGAAGCCTGTTTCCTTTATCCGTATGAGATTAACGAAATCAAATCCCATTTGCCATGAAGAGAATGACCGTAGACGAGTTGTATGAGTATCTTTGTTCGCCGCTGTTCCTCGATGAAAAGAGCGGCAACATCTTCTACAACTATTACATATACCAGTATCCTGCCAGCCAGGAATACGAGATGCGTCGGCAGATACAGGAGTTCAAGAAGAAGCTGGAGCGTCCCACCAACTTTGTCAACGCCCTGGTGTTGGATTTGTTCCGCGTGTTCTGCGAGTATCTCCAGAATGAGAAGTTCGGCGACACGTCGTTGCTGGAAGACACGTTCGAGGGCGACAGGCTCCATCCCGACATGGTGACCACGGAACTGACTTCGGAGGCGAACTCCGACAACTTCATCCGCTTTGTGCGCGATAAGATTGAAGCCCACATGGCTCTGAACGACGGCTACAACAAGCCTTACGTGTTCATCCACGGCATCGGCAAGATGTTCCCTTACCTGCGTACCAACGTGTTTCTCACCCGGTACGAGAAATACAATGATACCTCGCGGTATAAGATTATCCTCTTCTATCCGGGACATCAGGAGGGAAATTCCTTCAGTCTGTTCGACATACTGGAGGATTCCCATACCTACCGTGCCATCTTATTAGTCAACAAATAACGCTTCCGATATGAAATTCAAAGAACTATATTCAAAAGGTCTCGACCGCAAAGTGAATCCGGCTGTGTCGGCATCCGACCTCAGTGAAGATACCGTGATGACTGAAATCGTGGAATACGTGTTCACCGAAGAAATCGTCATCAACCTCTATGACATCCTGGTCAATATCCGCCAGAACCAAGGCAGCCACGTAGGCATTTGGATTAACGGCTATTTCGGTACGGGTAAGTCCCACTTCCTGAAATATGTCAGCTACTGCCTCAATGCCCATTACAGCGAAATGGCTTTCATGCGTCTGGAAGAAGCCATCGAGGAAATCATGCGCAATTCCAATGGCATGACCAAGCTCGACGACCACGGCGTTTCCCTTTCTGAAATCCAAGCGTTGAAGAAATGGTATTCCACACAGGCCGATGTGCAGATGGTGATGTTCAACATCGGCGACGTACACGATGCCAACGCCAACCAGGCCCAGGCATTCACCACCATCTTCTGGAACCAGTTCAACGCGCAGCGTGGCTACAATTCGTTCAACCTCGCTTTGGCGCAGTATCTGGAAAAGGCGTTGGACGATGACGGCAAGTTCGGCGAGTTCAAGGATTATCTGAAATCCAAAGGTTATGATTGGGAACGTAACATCTCACGTTTTGCCGCCGGGCGGTTAGACCTGGCCTTGCAGATGGCCAAGGAGGTAGACCCCACGCTGGCTACAGATGTTATTCGTACCAAAATTCTAAACAACGACATCAACGTATCTGTGGAATCGTTTGCGGCGGAGATGAAGGAATATATTGACGCCAAGCACAACCGCAACTTCCGCTTGCTCTTCTTTGTCGATGAGGTGAGCCAGTTCATTGGCGAGCACCGCGACCTCCTGCTACAACTCCAATCGCTGGTCAAGCGGTTGGAAGAAGTCTGCGAGTCGCGGGTATGGATAGCCTGCACCGCCCAACAGACACTGGAAGAGGTAGTGAGCCACGTGGGCGGCAGCACCACCAACCCGGAGGATGAGGTCGGAAAGATTCTCGGACGTTTCGAGGTACGCGCTTCCCTGCAAGGCACTTCGCCGGAATATATCACGCAGAAGCGTATCCTCGACAAGAAAGGCGAAGCGGAAGTGATGCTGGCCGACATGTATGCGAAGGACAAGGCCAAGCTCGACGCGCAGTTTGTCCTGCCCAGCACCTACAAGACCTATCGCGACAAGGACAACTTCGTGGCCTACTATCCGTTCGTACCCTATCAGTTCCAGCTCATCAAGAAGGTACTCGACTCCTTCGAGACCATGAACTATGTAGACAAGCAGGTGAAGGGTAACGAACGTTCGCTCATCAACATCACCTATTCTATTGCCCGTGAAACCCAGGATATGGAGGTGGGCGAGTTCATTCCGTTTGACAAGTTCTTTGGCGCTATGGTACAAGGCTCCATGCAGCACCTGGGGCAGCGGGCTTTCGAGAACGCACGCCAGGCACTCGATGTCATCGAGGACGAGAAGAAACAGGCGTTCTACCGCCGCGTGGTCTATATCCTCTTTATGATATGTAACTTGAAGGAGGAAGACAAGCAGCAGTTCTCCGCCACCATCGACAATGTGGTCACCCTGCTCATGTCGAAAGTGGATGCCAGCAAGGCGGCCATCAAGCAGGAAGTGTCTGCCGTCCTGGCCTATCTCATCGACAAGGCCGTCATCCGGAAGGTGAAGACCGATGCAGGCAGCGAAATCTACGAGTTCTTTACCGAGGAAGAGTCGAAGGTGGCCCAGATTATCAAGAACCAGCAGGTGGACAGCAACACCTACAGCGACGAGCTGCGCAATATCTTCTTCGCCCATTTCGGCAATCCGTCCAACAAGGAGCAGTTCGCCACCCGTTCCTTCACGGTGGGCATCAGCATCGACGGACGGAATTACCTCAGTAATAATGCGGACATTCAAGTGGACTTCGTGACGACGGCCAGCACAGATAACCCCGACCAGTATGCCTTCAGCCTGAACAACAGTCCGCAAGGCACCCACCTGGTGTTCTTCCTTTACCCGTTGTTCAAGGAGAATCAGGAGCTCCGCGCCAACTTCCTTTACTATTGCCGGGTGCAGCGGTTCGCCCAGGAGCCTGCCATCAGCGAGGAACGCCAGCGCACCAAGGAAATTTTCAAGCAACGTGCCAAGGAGCTTTACGAAAAGGAAATCAAGCCCCAGTTCCAGCAGATGCTCGACACCTGTCCCGTCATCTCCTGCGCCAATGCCCTCTCACCTTCCGAGACGGGAACGGCACGGAAGGCTGAGCGTTACAAAACCCTCCTGGCTCGACACATGGAGACGCTTTATCCATTCGCCAAGCTCGCAGACAATCGGGAAGTGCCACGCACCAACCCCGAACTGTCAGCCAAGATACTCCGCCCGATAGATCCGGGTCTGCTTGTGACTCCCACTGCGGCGGAAGAGAAGGTGAAGAACTGGCTCGACCGTCAGCCACACGATGTTACTGTGGCCGATGCCTTGCGACAGTTTGCCCGTGTTCCTTACGGCTGGAGCGATTTCGCCACCATTTATTTCTTGAACGAGTTGGTGCGCCGCCATCTCTATGCCTACAACTACATGGGCAACCCCAACGTGAGCCGTGAGGACACGGCCCGGAACATTGTGCGCGATGCCGCGAAGTTCACCGTCGAACGGGCCAAGGCCATCTCGCAGGAACTGCTCAACGCATTCATCGAGGCGTGGAAGCACATCTTCAACGTAGTCTCCGTGAAGGGCAGCAACGACAGCACGGAGCTGTTCCGGGCTTGCAAGGAGACCGATGACAGTGCACTCAACCAGCTATTGAAGAACTATCGCGACCTTTCACGTAAAATCAACGGATGCCCCTTCGCGCATACCATCGACGAGGCCATTATGCTGATGGAGCAATGGCTCACGGTGCGCGACCCTCAAAAGTTCTTCGAGACCATCATTGCCGCCCGTGACGAAGCCGCCTGTCTGTTCGACCGCTGCAAGAGCATCAATATGTTCTATGGCGAACAGTACGACCGCTACAACGGGGTACGCAAGTTCATTGATGACAACCGCGACAACTTCGACTTCCTTCCGGCGGAGGGCCAGGAAACTGTCGCCGCCCTGCGTGCCATCCACACAGATGAAGAACCCTGGACGAAGATGCCTGCCTACATCAAGATGAGGAAGGCCATAGAGGTACAGTTGCAGCAGAAACGCAAGGAACTGGTGGAAACCGTCACCGCCCGCTACAACGCCGTGTTCGATGAACTGGAGAAGTATGCCGAAGAGATGCACGTGAGCCGCGACAAGTTTGCTCGTCGCGACACCACCATTTCCCTGAATACGGGCACTAACAACTTTTATGCCCTGCAGGCCAATGCCGATACGTCGTCTTTCTACGAGGAACAGATGCACCGCATCAATGCCGCCATTCCTTCGAAGCCCTATACGCCTTCGACACCGCCTGACAATGGGGGCGGCTCGGTACACGATGACGGCGGACAGCCAGCACCTCCACAGCCCAGGCCGCGTGTGCGGAAGATTGTCCGTTTGAACACGCATACCACCGAGCCGATGCACACCGAGGCCGATGTAGACCGCTACTTGCAGTCGCTCAAGGTGCAACTGATGCGGTATATCAATGAAGACAACGACATTATAGTAAGCTAAGCATGGAAACGAATAAACTAAAACGCTTCGCAACCGAAGCACGCAATATATTGATGCAGGGCGTGGTGCACCGCTTTACCGCCCTCGGCTTCCGGGCGGACGGCACGCCCGTGGAAGAGCCGCAACTGCTGGGCGGCGGTGCCACCTTCATGGGCGACACTGTGACGGAAGATTTCTACCACAAGTGGCAGTCACTGGCTGCCGCCATCCGTCGGCATGGACTGAAGGACGTGGCGGAAGAAGCCGCCTACACGTGGTTCAACCGCCTGATGGCCATCCGTATCATGACCAAAAACGGGCTGATACCGCCCGTTTTGCAGTATGAAAGTCCCGGTGTCTATGTGCCGCTCATTGTGAGCGAGGCACGGCAGGGACGCTTGCCCCAGATGAATGAGGAAGAGTGGAGCCGACTGATGCCGCTGCTCGACGACGACAGTCGGACGGCTGAACAGTTCAGCCTGCTCATCGTGGCCTTCTGCCATGCAACGCCCATTCTCCACTGCTGCTTCGGCCACATCGCCGACTACACCGAGCTGCTGCTGCCTGCCAATATCCTGGCCGAGGGCGGTTTCGTGGATCTTATCAACCACACGGACTTCATCGCGGAGGAAGACTACCGCTCCTCGGAACTCATCGGCTGGCTCTACCAGTTCTACATCGCCGAGAAGAAGGACGAGGTGTTTGCCGCAAAGGGGAAGTTCACCGCCAGCGAGATTCCTGCCGCCACGCAGATATTCACCCCAAACTGGATTGTGAAGTACATGGTGCAGAACACCGTGGGCCGCATCTACCTTGACAACAATCCCTACGAGACGGAAGTAGCGCAGGACTGGAAATATCTGGTGAATCCCTCCGAGCCTACCCCGGACGACCGCATCCTCCGTTACGGCGACCTGACCGACCTGCGCCTGGCCGACCTGGCCTGCGGTTCCGGCCACATTTTGGGCGAGATGTTCGACATGCTTTATACCTTATATATCAATGAGGGCTACAGCCGCCGCGAGGCTATCGAGCACATCTTCCGCCGCAACCTGACGGGTATCGACATCGACACCCGCGCCAAGCAGCTGGCACAGTTCGCCCTGCTGCTGAAGGCTTGCCAACGTGATGCCTCCTTTGCCGACTGCCATTGCATGCCGCGTGTGCTGGACATGCCGCTGCCTTATCCCGATAAGGAGCATCTGACCCGTGCGTTGGCCGATTATATCATGACGGACAACGGCGAAGCCATCACGGAACTGGCCGATGCCGTATGCTTGATGGACGAAGCGGACAACTTGGGTAGCATCATGAAGTTCGGCCTCTCGGAGCGCACACGCAACATTCTTGCTGTCCGCACGGAGGAGTATGAACAGCAAACGATGACCGCTGAGAGTGTAAGTGGCTTGCTGCCCTACATGCGCATCATTTTGGCACTGACGGAACAGTATCACGCTTTGGTGATGAATCCTCCCTATATGGGTGGTGGCAATATGAATGTCGTGTTGTCTAACTATGTGAAGAAGAATTATGAGGCGGGGAAAGCGGACTTGTTCTCTGTCTTTATGCAGGTGGCAGAGGAACGATTGGCGGAGAACGGGAAGTATGGCATGATAAATATGCAAAGCTGGATGTTCCTTTCTTCATTTGAGAAGTTGCGTACCCATTTGCTTGAAACCTTGCAGATAGACAGTATGCTGCACTTGGGGCCTCGCACGTTCGATGAACTGTCGGGCGAGGTGGTGCAGAACACGGCTTTCGTTGTAACCAAGCATACGCCATACACCACAGGCTCCTACTTCCGATTGGTCGATGGTAAGAACTGTGGGGATAAGGAGCGGATGTTTCTCGCCGGAGAGAATGGCTATCCCCACGTCTCCCAACAGAACTTCGAGAAGATTCCGGGATGCCCGATTGGGTATTGGGTGAGTGAGAAGATTGCTAACATATTTTTCTATAATACTTCTATTGCTTCCTTTCTTGATACAAGAATTGGCTTGATAACTGGAGACAATGAGCATTATATTAGGAATTGGTATGAAGTTTCAGCAGAAAACATTGAATACAATGGTTCATTGAACAAAAAATGGTATCCACAATCAAAAGGTGGAGAATATAGAAAATGGTATGGTAACAACTATTCCATTATAGATTGGAGTAATGATGGACATGAACTACAAACACGACTGCATGATTCTGGAACACGAATATTAGCTCATAATTTCAACCTTGACAAGAAGTTCTTACCAGCAATTACTTGGACTAAAATATCGTCAGGTAATATCAGTTTTAGAAGACAACCTGCGGGTTTTCTTTTTAATGATGCTTCTGTCAATGCTTTTGCACAAAATGAATCAGACTTGTTGTATATTTTAGGTTTTCTGAATACAAACCTAACAAAAGGATTTCTTCGTATATTAAATCCTACGTTAAATATTCTGCCAGGTAGCGTAAGTTCTTTGCCATTAAAAGAAACTGAAATAGAAATAATAAATAAGGTTGTCTCCCAAAACATCTCCATCTCCAAATCCGACTGGGACACCCACGAGACCTCCTGGGACTTCGAGGAGAACGAACTCGTCCGCCTCAGCAAGGAGCAGGGAGAAGGCCCGCACCGCCTCTCCGACCTGATGGAAGCCTACAAGGAGCATTGGACGGAGCAATTCCTCCAACTCCATGCCAACGAGGAGGAGCTGAACCGCCAGTTTATCGAGATATATGGCCTGGAGGACGAACTGACGCCCGACGTGCCTTTAAGCGAGGTGACTATCCTACAGCAAGGTGAAGTTAAAGTAACCAATGAATACCTTTTAACCACAGAAGACGGAAGTATTATTACCGACGAAACAGGTGCTGGTCTAACTGTTTCCGGGAAATATTACCTTGATTGGCAAGATGATGTAATTGCGAAACAGCTTATAAGTTATGCCGTAGGCTGTATGCTGGGCCGCTATCGTCTTGACAAGCCCGGTTTGCACATAGCCCATCCTGAACCTACAGCTGAAGAAATAGCTGCTTATACCTTCAACGGGAAGCAATGGAGCATTGACGAGGACGGCATTTTGCCGTTGATGCCCAGCGATACAGACTTTGCAGATAATGCCACGGTGATGTTCAAGCGTTGGCTCGTGGTGGCCTTCGGCGAAGATACCTTGGTGGACAATCTCAACTGTGTAGAAGCCGCCTTAGGCAAGAGCCTTGACGACTATTTCGTGAAAGACTTCTGGAAAGACCACAAAAAGATGTACCAGAACCGCCCCATCTATTGGTTGTTCTCGTCAAAGAAAGGTGCATTCCAATGCCTGGCTTACATGCACCGCATGAACGCCTACACTGCAGAGCGCATCCGCACGAAGTACCTCCTTCCCCACATCGAATGGCTGGTGCAGAAACAATCCGAGATGGAAGCCAACGCCGCCAACCTCAATGCTCGTGAGCGCAAGCAATTAGACAGCATCACGCGGCAGATAGCAGAGTGCCGCGAGTATCACGACCGCCTGCACACCGTGGCCGACGAACAGATAGCTTTCGACTTGGACGATGGTGTGGTGGTGAACTATGGGAAATTTGGAGATGTATTAGCGAAATTGAAATAACAAACGATAATAGGATTTATAAATATGTACATTTCTAAGGTTGAAATATCGAAATATAAAGGTTTTAATGAGGCTACAATAGAACTCGTAGATGGCCTAAATGTCATTTTAGGACATAATAATGGAGGGAAAAGCACTTTATTGGATGCAATAGCTCTTGTCATTGATACAGAAAGAAAAAAGAAATTGTCGGCATGGGATTTTTATCAAGGCATTTCATTGGCAGAATTGAAAGAAAATGCTCCATCAATAAAAATCAGTTTGTATTTTTCCATGTCAAGTAATGAAAGTAACAATTCAAGCGATGTGGCATTATTTTCAACTTACGCAGTTTCTCTTGAACCTAAATTGGAGGCATGTATGACCTATGTGTTCTACTTGCCGGAAACAGAAACTGTGTCTTATAAGGAAAGTGTGTCCTCTGCAAAAGATGTTTCTGAGGTCATGAGCATTATTGATAGTAAATTTATTCGTAAATATACTTATGCCATTTACGGAGGGAAAGAAAATCTTCATCAGCAAGTTTCACCGGAAGATATACATAAAATAGATTTTCAAAAAGTTGAAGCATTACGTAATGTTGAGGGAGACTTATATTCCGGTCGAGCAGAACTACTTCATGATGTTCTTGGTTATTTCTTGGATTACGACATCAAAACAAGTGATAAAAAGGAAGAAGAAATTAAAACAGAATTACGTAAAAAACAAGAGGAGTTTCGCCATGACACACAAAAGAGCATCCAGTCTTTAATTGAGAGAATTCAAGATGGAAAAAATAAAATTATCGAATACGCTAACGAGACTGGTGCGCTTTATAATGAAAATGATTTAATTTTCGATGGTAATGTGACAGAAGAACAACTCCTACGAGTGCTCAATATCTTGGTATCTACTTCTATTGGATTCAATATCCCTATTGCAAATAATGGATTGGGATATAATAATCTTATATATATATCTTTGTTACTTGCGAAAATGCAATCCAACAAGGAAGCATCCTATATGGGTACAACAAATGCAAAAGCATTTTCAATTCTTGCAATAGAAGAGCCTGAAGCTCATTTACATCCAGAATTACAGTATCAATTTCTTGATTTTCTTCGCCGGAATATTTCAGACCATAAAGTTAAGCAAGTATTTATAACTTCACATTCACCAAGTTTAACAGCAAAGGTTAAACTGGATGAATTATGTTGCTTGTTTAAGGATGGAAACCATATCATATCGGCTTACTATCCTCGTAAGATATATTCAGATGAGCCAAACGCAAAAAAGTTTGTACAGCGATATTTAGATGCAACTCGCGCAGATATGTTGTTCGCAGGTAAAATTCTTTTTGTTGAAGGACTTGCAGAACAAATATTGATACCTGTATTTGTTCAATTATTAGGTTATGATAAGGAATGGCATAAACAACAAGCAATAATTGTTAATATCGGGGGAAGATATTTTGAGCATTTCCTGAAACTTTATGATAAAATAAACCAAGGAGCTTTTCCCATACGTGTAGCTTGTCTGACGGATAGAGATCCTGTAAAGAAATCGAACGACCCATATGAATCGTTCTCTTCTTGCTGGCCTATTGAATACGGAGTTTTAAAAGATTATGCGTATGATAATCATTCTGAAAAATTTGTTGCCAAATACGAGAAACATGAAAATATTCATTTTTTCAGCCAAGATCAGAAAGGAAAAACACTGGAATATGAAATTGCTCGTATAAACAGCTCTAATCCTAACATTCTTACTGATTCTATGTCAAATAGGCATGAATTGGAGGAAATGATGAAAACAAGAACATTTGATGAAGCTAAACTTAAATGCAAATTTAAAAAGCTAATTGATTTGTATTCAAATAATGATAATTGGAATGATGATGAAAAAAGGGAGGGGTTGATTGCAGCTCGTTATCTTTGTTCTATCAACAAAGGAGAGAACGCATTAGAACTTGCAACCCAAATAGCAGATTTACCGAGTGAAGAAAAGGAAAAAGTAAAAATACCCCAATATATCAAAGATGCAATATCATGGCTTCTAGAGAAATAACTATACATTCGGACGAATTTCAAGATTTTAATAATTCCATCCGTGTCCTTGCAGGGCCTGGTGCGGGAAAGACGTTTTGGATAACAGGCCAAATACGTCGTATATTGAAATCCGGAGTATTGCGACCAACTAGTAAAGTCGCCTGTATTACATATACGAACAAAGCGGCCATAAATGTAGAAGAACGTGTAGGCAATAAAAGCAACAGTCTGGAAGTATCTACAATTCATGCCTTTTTATATGCTCAAATTATCAAACCTTATTTCCATCTTATTGCGGAAGAAGAAAATTTTGCGATAGATAAATTGGACGGACATGAAGATGACATTATAATGGGATATGAAGTATTAAATGATATTGTTCCTTCAAAAATGAAATTCTATGCTGCAAAATTTAAGGAATATTCATCCTTAAAGATTTTTATTGAAAAACATCATTGGCAACTCATAAACGGAAATATAGAATTAAAGTCATCAGCTAATAATAAGTCGCCATTTCGCGGCTTTAAAAAAGATGATGTCATGTCATATAAAAAATATGTTTGGAAAAAATATGGGCTGATGCACCATGACGATGTTTTGTATTTCTCATATAAGCTAATACAAAAATATCCATCAATTATTGATTTTTTGGTTGCAAAGTTTCCATTTATGCTTATTGATGAGTATCAAGACACTAATTCTATTCAACACTATATATTTCAGCAATTAGCGTTTGCTGGTACAAAAGTAACCATAATAGGGGATACAGCGCAATCAATCTATCGTTTCGCAGGAAGTGACATAAAGAACATTATTTCTTTTAATGCTCCTAATTTAAAGTGCTACAAAATTAATGATAATAGGCGAAGTACACAATCCATATTGAATTTTCTAAATATATTACGAACGGATTTGACGCAGAATCCACTGGTGAAAGATGATTTTGGAGAACCTGTTGTTTTTATTGGAGAAGCAAAAGATAACTATCTTCAAGCTAAGGCTTTATGCTGTCAAGAAAAATTGATATCACTCAGTTGGAGTAATCAAACAGCAAATTCTCTAAAATTGAACCTTTCACTTTCTGGTGAAGAAAATCTACTTAATCAGTTATATGATCTTAATGACAACGGTAGATCAAAATTTGTCTATAATTGCCTTATAGCAATTGAAAATGCAAAATCAATGCTAATGAAAGATGCTATGAAGTATATATTTAAGGCATTTGGACTGGATAAAAGAATATTATTTGATAAAGAGTGTGCTTTCAATAAGTTGTTAAATATATTGCAAAAAGAAAAGGAATACAGAGAAGGTTCGTTGATGGATTTTTACGATGTAATAAATTCATTAAGGGATACCCTTTTATCTAAAATAAGAAGTGGAAAACCTGCTGAACTGTATTCAAACTTATATCTTGATTTTGCAAAAGGTATACGAGATAAAAATGAAGAAACATGTCATCTTACAATTCACAAATCTAAAGGTTTGGAATTTGATAATGTGCTTTTGGTATTTGATGAGACCAAAAAGGCATTGGATTTCTTGTTAAAAACGGATTTAAACAAAACAGAAGACGACCATCGTTTGTATTATGTCGCTTGTAGCCGTGCTAAACATCGATTATTTCTTTCGATACCAAGCCTTAGCGAGTCGGAACAAGTTTCAATACAAAACAAATATGGTAAGTTTTTAACTATCAAAGCGAATTAACAATTATGACAACAGAAGATATACTACGGCTCAGAGACCTCGGCGAAGTAAGCAAGGTGCAGTTCAAGGAACGCATCTTGGACAAATATGACATAGGTTGCGAACTGGTTGCCATGAGTAATTATCGAGGAGGTCAGCTTGTGATTGGCATCAATGATAAGACAGGAGAATTTAACCCCTTGTCGTATGCCGAGGTGCAGGAAACAACCAACATGCTCGGCAATATCGCTTCGGAAAATGTCGTTCCAAGCATCTTGCTCGACATTGATACAGCCCAAGTGGAAGGCGGCAGCGTGGTGGTGGCAACCATCAAAGAGGGAAACAATAAGCCTTACCACGACAACAAAGGCATTGTCTGGATAAAGAACGGTGCTGACAAGCGCAAGGTGTTTGACAATGCCGAACTGGCGGAGATGATGTCCGAATGTGGCAGTTTCGCCCCGGATGAAGCCGTAGTGAAAGATGCTACACTGGACGACTTGGATGAAGATACCCTCAAGATATTCCTGCAAAACCGCTTCTCCATCGTATTGGAAAAGAAAGGTCTGGCAGGCAACCCTCTTCGTGAGGCATCTCTTGACGACATCGCCAATGCCATTGCTAAGGGACACGACCTGAACAAGCTGATGCGTAACCTGCGCTTTATCCGTCCAGACGGAAGTCTGACCGTAGCCGCCATGCTGCTGTTCGGCAAATACACCCAGCGTTGGCTGCCGGTCATGACGGCTAAGTGCATCAGTTTTGTCGGGAACCATATAGGCGGCAAGCAATTCCGTGACAAAGTGAACGATGCGGATATGGAGGGAAACCTGCTGCATCAGTTTGAAACCATCATGGCTTTCTTTACCCGGAATCTTAAAAACGTACAGGTGGAGAAAGAATTTAATTCGTTGGGCAGGCTCGAAATTCCTTATAGCAGCCTGGTTGAGTTTGTGGTCAATGCCCTTGTTCACCGCTCTCTGAACTGGAATGCACCTATCCGTATCTTCATTTTTGACAACCGGGTGGAGATACACAGTCCCGGCATCCTGCCCAACGGCTTGCAAGTGGAAGACATTACCAATGGCACCTCCATGCCCCGTAACAATTTCCTTTTCAGCAATGCCATCTATCTTCTGCCTTATACGGGAGCAGGAACGGGCATCCAGCGTGCCTTGGAAGATGGGCTGCAAGTAGAGTTCAAGAATGACGAAAGGATACATGAGTTTTTGATTACGATAAAAAGGAATCCTAATTTAGAGGCGGACTCTGACACTATCCTTAGCAGAAATGAGGCTACCCCTGACACTATTCCCGGCAAAAACGAGACTACCCCTGACACTTTTGATGTGACCCCTGACACTCGCCCTGGCAAAAATGAGGCTACCCCTGACACTTTTGGTGTGACCCCTGACACTCGCCGGATGAAACTCACTCCCAAGCAAAAGGATGTGGTCAATTATTGCAACGTACCTCGTAGTAGTCGTGAAATACTTGAAAGAGCCGGGGTAAGTTATCATAGCAAGAATATCCAAACTTATATTACGGACTTGGTTGAAGCAGGGTATTTGGAAAGAACAATACCAGAAAGACCTTCCGACATGAACCAAAAATACCGGAAGAAATGAGCGCGATAGACAAAATATACAATTACTTTGATAGAGAGCCTGACTTGAAAGTCCTCTTTATCTTTAATGACGAGTTCCTTGCTGACGAGCTTCGCGAGGTGCAGTGGAAGGAAGGCTACCGCTTTGTGGACTTCCAGGGGGATTGGTTCACTGTGAAGTACAATCTGGACAACGCCTGGGCCGATGACCGGGTGGTGTTATACTTCCATCAGGAGTCCCCTTTGCAAAAGAAATCGTTGAGGGAGAATTTTCCGCTGCTCGACGTGCTGACGGCCAATATGGAATACAAAAGCCAAGATTATACCGCCTTTATGCAACAGTACGGATTACCCGACACGGACAAGCCGATGATGCGCTTTGTGGAAAGGAACATCATGGCGTTGCAGTCGGAAAGGATGCTGCGCCTGTTCGCCCCCTATTACCAGGACCGGAGCATCACGACCGACAAGCTGGTCCGAGGATTCATCAGCAGCTACATGGGCGTGCAGCGCATCCTGGAATGGGATGCTATCCTTTTGCGCGTCATCTTGTTGGGACGGGACGCGGAGCAACAGAAGCGAACGGACTTCTTCGTGAAGCTGCGCAAATGCAAGGATGCAGTCGAAGCCTTGGGACGGAAGCTGACAGACATTTTCGGCACAACCATCGATGACAATACGGAAGAAAAAGTGGCTGATGTGGTGAAGGTGTTGAAATACAACGCTATCGTGCAGAATCTTGCCCCCGTGGCAGCGGATAACTATAAGCAATGGCGCATAGACAACACCCTTGCCCTGCAACAGATGAACCGCCTCTTGGAACTGGCACTCAGTCAGGAAAAGACGGCGGACGCGCTGTTGGAGGTGATGGACGAACTGGGCGATGCCGTCCGCGATGATGAACTGATACGCTGGTACGGAACGGACGCCAACTACTATTTCGTGCCGCCACGCCTCTGCCAGCCCATCGTGGCCGGACTGCTCAAGGATAAGATGGAAACCGAGCCGGAGGCGGTCATTAGACGGATAGAAGACCTGATGCTGAAGCTGAACGGACGCGGTATGACGGCTTCGGTCATGGACTATTGCCTGACCGTGGCGCGATACTACCAGAAAGCATTGGCACTCGGCTCGCTCACGCTCAACACGCCCAACGAATACGTGATGCGCTATCAGGAGGATTATTACGTGTTGGACCAGCTTTACCGGCAGGCCACCGAACAGTATTTCAAGGTGGACCCTTCGTGCGGATTGTTCCCCGACATCCAGCAGGCCAAGCACAGTCTTGACCTGCATTACAGCAAGCTCAACAACCGCATGAATCAGGAATGGACTCGCTGCATTCAGGAAACCGGAGGCATGGGCGGAGTACACCTGTCCCGTCAGCAAGATTTCTATGAGAAGCGCATCCGGCCCATGCAGAAGAAAGTGGCCGTCATCGTGAGCGACGCCCTGCGCTACGAGGTGGCGCAAGAACTGATAGGCGAACTGGCCCGGTCCAAGCATGTCGCCACGCTGAAAGCCATGCTGGCCATGCTGCCCACGGAGACCAAATACGGCAAACCGGCGCTTTTACCCCACCGGGAGCTGAAACTCTATGGACAAGAGGACAGTCAGAATATGTCAGTAGACAACCATATACTGAGCACCACCGAAAAACGCTCGGAACACTTACAAAGATACAAGGATGGAGCCATCTGTGTCCCGTTTGAGACCGTAGCGGAATACAACCAACAGAAGAACCGCGAGATATTCAAACATCCGTTGGTGTATATCTTCCACGACACGATAGACAAGGCCGGACACGACGGTACGGCCAAGCAAGTGACGCAGGCATGCCGGGAAGCCATCAACGAACTGGCCACGATGATTCCCAAAATCCTCGCAAGCTACAACGTCACGGAAGTGTATGTCACCAGCGACCACGGTTTCCTGTTCAATGACATCGACTTTGCGGAAAAAGACAAGCACAAGATAGAAGAGGAAGCCATTGAGCGCAGCACCCGTTACTATCTGACCCGCTCGGATGCCGAAGCCACGGGGATGGTGAAGTTTCCGCTCAGTGAAGTGTCGGGTATCTTGAACGGAAGCGATGTGTATGTGGCCGTGCCGCAGGGAACGAATCGCTTGGCGGCACCTTCCGGGGGATATATGTTCACGCATGGCGGAGCTTCCATGCAGGAACTAATCATACCTATTATAATATGTCATCAGGAGCGCGATGACAACAAACAGCCTGTGGGGGTGATGGTGCTCGACCGCAAACTGTCCATCCAGGCATCCCGGCTGCGCTTCAAGCTGTTGCAGACGGAGGCTGTTTCCATGGACATGAAGGAAAGATACATCCGCGTGGCCTTGTATCACAACGACGAGCCGGTCACACCTGTCAAGGATATCCTGCTGGACAAGACCGACCCGTCGCTGGACAACCGGAAGATTCAGGTGGACCTGACCTTGAACCGGAACGTGGACGCCAAGGTGCTCCAACTGAAAGTGTTTGACGCAGCGGACGACCTGAATCCGCTCATCAAAGAGAATGTGACGAACAATACCTTAATTGAAAACGATTTTGACTTTGAATGATGGAACTGCAGCAAAAGATATTAGATGCCTTCATCGGCAAGGTGGTGCGGAAGGACCTGGCTTTCCTCGTGAAAGGCGGGCTGCCTGTGCCCACCTACGTGTTGGAGTATCTGCTGGGACAGTATTGCGCCAGTGATGACGAGGAAATCATCAACGACGGACTGGAAAAAGTCAAGCAGGTAATCCGGAACAATTACGTGCATCGTGCGGAGGCGGAAAGCATCAAAGGCGTCATCCGCGAGCATGGCAAGCACAGGGTAATAGACAAAGTAACCGTCACCCTCAACGAGCGGAGCGACGAGTACAACGCTACCTTTGCCAATCTCGGCCTGTCGGGAGTGCCCATCGGGACGGAGTATGTCCGCAAGAATCCCAAACTGCTGTCGGGCAACGGCGTGTGGTGCATTGTCACCATCGGCTATGTGTCGGGAGAGGACATCAAGGTGCGTTGGGAGATACAGAACCTGAAACCCATACAGATTTCCCACATCGACCTGGAGGAATACATCGAGCAACGTTCCAAATTCACCACGGAGGAATGGTTGGACTTCCTGATGCACACGGTCGGCTTGAATCCGGAGGTGATGAACCGACGCGAGAAGTTCATCACGCTGGCCCGATTGCTTCCTCATGTAGAGAACAATTACAACTTCGTGGAGCTGGGGCCCAAAGGCACGGGCAAGAGCCATGTGTTCCAAGAGTTGTCACCTTACGGCGTGCTGGTCAGCGGAGGCGACGTGACCTCAGCGCGGCTGTTTGTCAAGATGCAAGGCAACAAGGAAATATTGGGACTAGTGGGCTACTGGGACGTGGTGGCATGGGACGAATTCGAGCAGCAGAAAGGCCGCAACGTGGATGCCGTGTTGATAGACACCATGCAGAATTACCTGGCCAACAAATCGTTTAACCGAGGCAAGGGGACGCATGAAGCCAGCGCGTCGATGGTATTTGTGGGAAACACCAAGCACACCGTGCCCTATATGTTGAAAAACTCGCATCTGTTTGAGTCCATTCCCACTTCCTTCATCAAAGGGGCTTTCCTCGACCGCATCCACCTGTATAATCCCGGATGGGAAGTCAGGATTCTGAAGAAGAACAGCTTTTCGACCGGATACGGACTGATTACAGACTATATAGCCGCCGTGCTGCACGAGTTGCGGAATGACGACCGTACATCGGCGTTGAAAGAATATGCGCGGTTTGACGGCTCGCTGTCTGAACGCGACCATCTGGCCATCCGCAAGACTTTCTCCGGATTCAGCAAGTTGCTCTATCCAGACGGTCGGATGACCGATGAGGAAGCACGGGAAATCATAGACTTTGCCACCGAAGGGCGCAAGCGTGTGAAGGACCAGCTGTATGCCATTGACGAGACTTTCAATGCAGAGCCTGCAAAGTTTGTCTACACCTGGTTGCCCACGGGAGAAAGCGTGAAAGTGGAAACGCTGGAAGGCTTGGAGTTTGGTTCTCAAAATGCCACGAGCCAAAATCAAGACAATGCCCATCCGTCTTCGGAGCAAGAGCAAAAGGCAGGCATGGAGGGAACCACATCCGAAACATCATCCTCTACCACCAAGGGAAAACGTCCCCGTATTCCTGCTTTGACTTCCAAGGTCATTACCATCCGCGAAAACCAGGGCGGCATCACCTATAAGGGACTCTTTGGCGACTATCTGCGCACGGCCAAGGAAATCAGGCTGACCGACCCGTTTATCCGTCAACCCTACCAGATAGACAACTTGGTAGACTTTATCCAGATGGTGCGTGACGTGACATCCGTGCAGGACACCATCAAGATTCACCTAAGTACACAGAACGAGGACGATGAGAAGGTGGCGGAAGTAATAGACAGCTTCAACGACCTGGCCGATGAACTGCTGCCCCTGGGCATTGAGTTCACCTACGACTTCAAGGCCGACCACGACCGCATGATACAGACCGACACGGGATGGACCATCACTTTGGGGCGCGGACTGGACATCTATGAAAAGTTCGGCCGTTTCTCCCTAAGTCGGGCCAACCAGCAGAACCGCCGTTGCAAGGCATTCAATGTGTCCATCAACCATACCCAAAACGAAACCAATAATTGAACAAATATGGAATACTTCAGACCCACATATACACCAGAAAGAATCACGAACCTAAGGGCGAATGAGATTTTTGTATTCGGAAGTAATCTGCAAGGAATGCACGGTGGAGGAGCGGCACGTATGGCATACGAAAAGTTCGGTGCCATCTGGGGCAATGGTGTAGGGTTGCAAGGTCAATGCTATGCCATACCGACCATGCAAGGTGGCGTGGAAACCATTCGCCCCTATGTGGATGAGTTCATTGCTTTTGCCAAGGAACACAAGGAACTGACTTTTCTGGTGACTCCCATTGGTTGCGGAATAGCCGGATTCAAGGCGGAGGACATCGCTCCCTTGTTCAAAGAAGCGATAGTGGAAGAAAACATTGTGTTGCCGGAATCGTTTGAGGAGGTAATCATGCAAAGCCGTCCGTTAAGCAAGGCCGCTATTGACGTGTTGGCAAAGCGGATGCAAGCAAAGAATCCCTATTCCGCAGGTACGCTTTCTCACGGTATCTGGGAACATCAGCACTATTTTGAACTGTTGTGGGGCAGTTATGACCATTATGATTGGCACGAACACTTTGAAAAGTATGGTCTGTGCGAAGACTTTGAAAGAGGAGTGGTACTTACTGATGACCTCATGCACCAACCGGTCAATAAAGAATGGGTGTTCGGAATGTATATGTCGGCCGAGTTTCCACCACAGAAGCTGATGCTGCTGGAACAGTGCCATTATTATAAAGGAGAGCGATTATGTCCTTTTCGTTCACAGATGAAGGGCATGTTGTTTAATTATGAAAGATGCTGGGTGAAGTTCAATCTATTTCCACAAGACCATCCTCACATAGAAGAGGATTTGGATTATTACAAACATTGCGGACTTGCCGACTTATGCCCGGATGACGGTGTGCCCATGTCGATGAAAGCCCTGTTGCTTAACCGCTGGCTTCATTGGGGAGGTGATTTCGCGAATTTGGATAGTTTCAGGGAATGGTACCGCACTTTAGACTATACGAATGTGAATGGAAGATTAAGGAAAGAAGACCTCTATGATATTTCCAATCCGGATTTCTTGTTCTTTTGGGGACATCACGGCAAGCCGGGTGAAACTACCAAAGCCTGTCTCAGCCAATGGTTCCCTTGCAGGTTTACCGTAAATGGTATCCATTACAACTGTGCGGAACAGTTCATGATGGCAGAAAAGGCACGAATCATGGGCGATGAAGATACAAGAAAAAGAATCTTGGCATCTACAGATCCGAAAGAGATTAAGGCATTAGGTAGAGAAGTGCGGAATTTTGACGAATACAAATGGCAAAAGCATCGTATGGAAATTGTCATTACCGGCAATCTGCACAAATTCATGGATAATGAAGAGCTGAAAGTCTTTCTGCTTGGCACAAGAGATAAGATATTGGTGGAAGCCAGCCCCTACGATACAGTTTGGGGGATTGGCATGAAAGAAGATGACCCAGACTGCAGGAACCCCCGTTTATGGAAAGGAGAAAACCTGCTTGGGTTCGCATTGATGGATGTGAGAGAAAAACTCAATAAGATAAAATAAGTAGCATTCACTATGAAATCATCGGACAAGCATCAAGCGTTTCGTCTGGCTCACATCTTTGCCATAGACCGTCTACGGATGGGAACGGACGGCCATGGAATCACTACGTTGGTTTGTTTCATGGGTTGTCCGCTTCGGTGTGCCTACTGTCTGAACGACCGCTGTCATGAGGAAATCTATTCGTATGGCAACAATGGCCTTTCGTTGAAAAAAGAAATCATACAATTGGATGTCAATGAACTCTATGACCGTGTGAAGGTAGACGACCTTTACTTTCAGGCAACGGGAGGTGGCATCTGTTTTGGGGGCGGCGAGCCGACCCGATACGCCAGTTTCATAGAGGAATTTCGTCGGATATGCGGTAATGTCTGGAAAATCACATTGGAAACCTCACTTTACTGTCCTGAAGACACCATCCGACAACTCGCACCGATAGTAGACCATTGGATAGTGGATATAAAGGACATCAACCATGTTATCTACGAACGATATACCGGGCATCCGAGCCGTATCCGTGACCACTCACTGAGCGTACTGCTCCAGACCTGCCGGGTGAAGGATATCACCGTGAAAGTCCCCCTTATTCCTGGTTATAATACGGATAAGGATGTGGACTACAGCCTTGATGAACTGGAAAGAATGGGGTTTACGAATTTTGAATGTGTACGCTACCTTCAAAGAGAATCAAAATATCACCCTCAAACAAAAGGACTGCAACATGAACGGAAAGGATAAATGCAATTTGCTCAGAGAAATCCGAAAGCGGATAGCCACGCAGTATGGATTGACCTATCAGCCAGCAGAATGCCGCCACGAAGGGGATTGCGCTGGCACATGCCCCAAATGTGACACTGAACTGCAAGACCTGCAAAGGCAATTAAAGGAGAAAGGTATTGAAAATATTGAACTTGACCGACAGATGAAGGAGATGGTTGACACCTTCAATCCGGGCGGTGATACGGACAATGACCTCATTGCCCTACAAGGTGATGTTGCCCCACCCGAATACAATGACAAAATAGAAATTACAGAAGGTATGCCTGTACCGCTTCCTGAAGGAATGTCCAATTTTCCCGAACCCAAAAAGAAAAGGGCGTTTTTCAAGGAATGTGCTGTTGCCGGCTGGAACTTCCATCATCCGGAAGACTTTTGGGATGAGCTGTATGAAGGTGCGGAGCTAGTCTTGATTCGCGAGCGCGCCAATAAGCATGACCGCAATGCGGTGGCCGTGGCATTAGCCGATGATATGGAAGGTGATACGGAAAATTTTGACTTTGATTGCATCATCGGCTATGTACCACGAAAGGAAAACGAAATGGTGGCGAAAATGATGGATATGGGATGGGGTGACGCCTTTACTGCGGAACTTACCACTGTCAAGGATAATGGAACTTACGATGAACGCTTACGTATGACCATCTATATTAAAAGCAAGATAGAGAGTACGGAAAGTTGGTATGTACAAAAGATGGATAACAGTTCCTGCCAAAACCTTTTGGAATTTCTTTATCAAGATGGTATCACACATTTCCGTTGGGGTGGTTTCCCTCCTTGGGAAAGAGATTTACCCCGAAAAGGTGACAAGGTGGTATTCATTCACCAATGTGGAGCGGATGCTGAACTCTACCTGATGCACACAATTGCCATAGGCGAGGATGCCATGCTTTTCTTGGAGAATCCGGAGGAGGAACTGAACATGGTTGATGATTGCGCCCCGTATGTACTGACGTTGGTCAAAGGGCCGATTATAGTTGACTTGCAGGAACTAAACTTCTTGAGCAACTGTAAAATCGGTTCTTGCCAACCGGAAGAAAAACTGTCTGAAGATTGTATTGCCAAATTAAAAGATTTATTCTTCAAAAAATAACGCCTATGCCCAAACTTCGCTGTGTAGTGGAACGCATCACCTATCAGAATCCGGAGAACGGATATTCTGTCATGAAAGTCAAGGTGAAAGGTTATGACGACCTTGTGACCTTGGTGGGCAACCTGTTGGAGGTGCCTGCCGGAAGCGTGCTGCTGTGCGAAGGTGA
>UMGH01004401.1_pt1 | contig 27679 bp, 23 predicted proteins | sample 1965231 | NCBI WGS metagenome assembly UMGH01 (sample SAMEA4836068, study PRJEB28245) | human gut metagenome | biome: gut microbiome; material: fecal sample | place: Denmark | collected 2008 | reverse complement strand
CCGCAGCCGAAAGTGTGTACAAGATGACCTGACTGGATGCAATCAGCCATCACCTCGGCAACTTTCTTGATTTGTTCCATCTGTGTAGCCTCGATCTCATTCATGACATCGAAGGCGTTTTGTTTCCATTCGTTTGCTAACATTGTTTGTAGATTAAAAAGTTTAACTATTGAGTTGTTTGAATATTCATAAAAGTGTCATCCTTTCATCCGCGACGAGACCTTGACTGCCAAAGGGACAAGCGTCATCATGCATGCAACCGCAACGACAAGAAGAACAGGCAAGAGCATCTGGCGCCCGGCGTCAAAAGCGGCTCCGGTCAATTTGTTGAAAGTGTACTGCCCCAGCAGCGCAATGAACAACGCAATCGAGATCGCCGTGCCGGACAGCTCCCGGAAGGCTCCTCCGATGTAGTTGAGAATGACAGGATAAGTCGCGCCGACTCCAAATCCGATCAGAATCATCGAAAGGTAGGCCGCAAAAACGCTCCCGGAGCAAAGAAGGAGCAGCATCACTCCTGCAAGAGCGGCGGACAGATAGGAATATAGGGTTCCGATAGCTCCAAGTTTTCCAAGGATGAAGCCAAGAGGCAGACGACCAGCCAACATCCCGACGGTGAACCAAGTCATGGCAAGAGTGGCGGAGGCCATGCTCATCCCTTCTTTGTCACTGAGGTACGAGACCGTGAAATTACCCTGCGCTCCCTCAAAACCGCTCTCAAAGAAAAGGATGACCGCAAAGAGAATAAGAGCAGGGTATCTCAGCAGCCCGGCTGTCTTCCTCATCGACACGTTCTCCGATGGCTTGGCGGCAGGGAAACGGGTAAACACGAAGAAGACGATGAACGCCGCCATCACCGCTGACACTGCGTTGAGAGTGATTGTGAAATCCACGATGAAGTAGTTCAGCAAGGTCCACAGCAATGCTCCGACGCAGTAGAACGCGCCGAGCAGACCGAGGCGTCCTCCCCTCTTGTCATCGTCATAGATGTCTGACACAAGGGCATTGGTCTCGCCGTTGAGTATGCCTCCGCCTATTCCGAGACAGAAGATGGAAAGATGAAGCATTCCTATCTCCCTGAAGTTCGCAAGGCCTTGAAGCCCCGCGAGAGCAAGGACGGAACTGAGCGCGAGAAGCCATTTGTAGCCGAAACGGTCAACCACAGGACCGAACACTATTGTACCCAAAAGGATTCCAAGAGACATTGTCGACGGCAAGCCGTTGGCTCCGTCCACAATGCCGTTCAACTGTCCGAGAATCGGAGCCAGGGAAAGCATCGCCACCCCGAAAAACGCCATCCCGGCGCAAGCCGAGACGAAAACTGATGATGTTGAATATCCACGCATGGCCTTCCTACTTCTCTTGTTGTCCTATAGTCTTGAAAGCCAGATAGGCCGAACCATAAAGAGCAGCTTCTCCCTGAACCTCCGAGACGCGGAACTCCACGTGATCCATCGCTATAGGCTGCCCCCACTTGCAGGCTTCATCGTAAATCCTTCCGATAAACTCCTCAGCAGGTCCGAAGACTCCTCCTCCGAAGATCACCTTCTCAGGATTCAGGATGCTGACCAGATTAGCGGCGGCCATTCCCCACATCTCCACAGCCTTGTCAAGAACTTTCGCGGCCAGACGGTCGCCTTTATGGTAGGCGTCAAACACGTCATGGGACGTGATCTCATCTATAGGTCTGCCGCTCAGCACCCCGGTGTAGTTGCGGTTGCAACGCAGCGCCCGGTGAATCTGGGTCGCGATGCCGTTGCCTGAGGCATAATATTCAAAACATCCGGTAGGAATATACTCCTGCTGGTAAGGGTAATGAAGAGCCATCCAGCCTGCGGCTCCGATGATGTCCTCAGCGCCATGGAGCACCCTGCCGTCAACCAGAATACCGACCCCGATACCAGTCCCGACAGCGATGTAGATGGCATTGCCGCATCCTTTGGCGGCTCCTTTCCAGACCTCGCCAAGAATGTAGCATGTCCTGTCGCTCTCAATCTCCACCTTGACGTCAGGGCCGACCAGACCGGAGATCCTTTTTTTGAGCGGGTATCTTTCCCAACCGGGAATATTCGGGGCCCAGACAACATCCTGCTTAGAGAAGACTATCCCTGGCACACATATTCCCACCGCCTCGACCCTTTCTCCCCGGCAGGAGCCGCAAAGAGCCTTGATGAGGTCTAAGACAATGTCTCCTACCGCATCACCCTTCGCTCCGTCAAGGAGTTTAACCTGCCTTGCGCACATCTTGCCCGAAGCATCGAAGACCGCCCCAAGCGCCTTTGTACCACCAAGGTCTATCGATATTACCGCCATAATGTCTGAACGTTAGAGTTCTTTGAATGTACCAAAGGAATATCCACGCGCACGAAGCCCGTCAATGATTTCTCCGAGATGGGAATATACCCGGTCTTCCTTTGCCCTGCCAGGATAGTTCATCGCATGGACGAGGATGACGGCCCCGTTGAGACCATATTTGTCATCAAAGTCCCAGATGTTCTGAACCAACGACCCGGCACTTCTGTAGGCGGTCTCCCCCTCTGCGGCCCAGTCAAGCCCCGTGACAAGTCCTGAGGTAGGCTTCACCAGTTTGTAGCCCAAACCTTTGAGAACATAGGCGGAAGCCTCGTCGCAGGTCTCGTAAGGAGGTATCATCCAGCGGAACCGGTCTTTGTTGAGTCCGAAACGCTCAAGCTCCGCCTCCATACCGCGGATGTCCCGGACAAGGGAATCAGAGGACACAAGACTGACCCCACCCTCACACAGAAGCAGATGCTTGTCTGAATGGCCTGAAAGGTAATGCCCTTCCCGGATGATTCTCTTGATCGGAGCCTTGTACCTTGGTTGCCTGAAGCACTCGCCGGTCGGGAAGAAAGAGCCCTTCACACCTTTGGCCTTAAGGGTGTTCAGGACGGGAACCACACCGTCAAAATTCTCAAAATGTCCTTTGTCATCCGAACTGTAATGCGCCGTGAAGACAAGATAGACCTTCTTTTCGTTGACATTGACTCTGCTGACCACACCGTTCTTATCCTTCCTTACCCCCTTAAGTGCGGCTCCCTCCATCTGATAGGCAGAGAACGGGAATGTCAGAGACGCCGTGCCGTCCATAGTAGGCTCGTTCGTTGAATAGTCATGGGTACTGTCATGGTAGACCATAGTGCCGGGCTGGACATCAAGATAGTTGATCCCACCTTCCATATTCACGCCCTTTAAACCGGAGAATATCGCGCTGTAGACAGGTCCGTCAACAAGTCCTCCACTTGTGTTGCCAAGGTTGAGATTGACGATGAACGAGTGCGGCTGGGTAGGATAGACCTCAGCCCCGGGCATCTGAACAATCATGCAGACTCCCCAAGGGTTGCACCCCAACAGCCAATCCCTGAGCGCGCCTTCCATCTCCTTGTAGGTCTCGTCTCCTGTAAGATGACGATAGAGAATGCACTGGGTGAGCATTGCGGTCGTAAGATTATTGGAACACCAGATTGATGGTATCCCATAAAGGAAAGGAGTCCCTTCTGCCTTCTCGAATGTCCTCTGGATTCCGGATCTGAGGTTGCGGATAAACTCCGCCGAGACTCTGGCGTTGCCATCTTTGGCAAGGTGATAGTGTCCCATATTCATGAACGGGTACCACTGATAGTGTCTCGCGCTGTCCGCTCCCATCCACGGAGTCACCGGCTCCCTTCTGGCATATTCAATGGCCTGCGAGAGATACTTCGCATCTCCTGTGCTATGGTACATTTCCACCGCGGCAAGTTCCATGTCATCAACCCAGTTGTCCTCCTCATAGATGTATGGAGAGACCACAGACGCCGTCTGGCAAACTCCCGGCTTATCTATTCCAAGCTGATAGGCTCCCTCAGCCTTAGCCCCGATCCTTGCGGCGAACTCAGGATAGAACGGAGCCAGAATCTTCGAGCCAAGCGCGAAATCTGACGCGAACTTCCCCACTGTGCTGGAAGTGCCTGTGGTTGCATTGGTGAGATTGTACCTCTGCTGAGGCTCACCGCTGACAAAGTAGACCGGACGACCATTGTTCTTTCCCCAACCGTAGTCCGCGATGTCCTTGGCAGGCTCACGCATTCCTACATGGTCGCGGTCATCCGCTATCTGGTTGTAGAACTCACCCGGCTCCGGATTCATCCTGTCAAGCCAGTCCAAGCCCCAGTAGATCTCATCAATTATGTCAGGGATGCCGTTCCTGCCCGGAGTACCGTCGGCAAGATACTCGTCCCCAAAAGCTTCCGGATTACTCTGGTAGGCAAACATCATCTGATAGATGGCGTTGGCCGAAGTGGTCGTGTACTGAAGGCAGTCCGAAGCGTCATGCCATCCCCCGCGCACGTCTATCCACTGCCCCTCCTTTGTAGGATGATAGCGAATGTAGCCGTCCTTGACGTGGCAGCTGTCCCTCATGAATGGATTCCAACCACAACGTTGCTGACGCATATAGTTCAGGACAAAATCAGCGGCTCCGTCATAGGCCTCAGCGCTGATCCTTACCACGGAGGATTTTGATCCGCCAGCCACAATGAAATAGTTGCCTTCCGCCGTGAGCGCGGAAAAGTCGAGTCTTACAGTTGTCTTGAGTTCACCCATCACACCTGTGTTCCTTACATCCTCCGGTCTTGAGGCATACACCGTTTCTCCGGTGGATGCGTCCACGACGGAGAATGATGGGATTTCATGCGGTTCCACGTCATTGCTGACATAAACCGCCACTTTGGAGGCATCGGGAAGATAACCGACCTGATTGATCCGAATCCATTCCCCTGCCTTTGCCTGAAACGAGACAGCCATTAATGAAAAGGCTGCGAGAAGTGATAATCTGAAAGACTTCATCTGGCTTTATTTTTAGTGTCGTGTCAAATATAATACTTTTCAATCAATATACAAACAATAAAAATACAATATTATTAATCCAATTTTTTACTACAATTGGTAATTAATTAAGCATTAGTGTATTATGTATAAAACTGTAAATAATACTTTTCTGCCATTAGAAGCATGACAGAACTCGGTTGAATACAGCGAGAAAAACGCGGAGCCGCGTCCAAAGGAAATGCGCTAATAACTTTATCAATAAAGCATTAGAGCTCACCTGCTTTGTATCAGCAGATGAGCAGTAATCCTCTCATTAAGAGCAACATAAACGATTCCCTTTAGTCCATGCCGACCAAAGACGGATGTCTTGTCCACAGATAATCAGGCTGTTGCGATTCACGACTCTTCCCCATCGTCTCCATCTCGCGTCTGGTCAATCGGTCTTGATGTCGTAAAGATTGCTGTTACCTGAGGGGTAATATGGCAGGGGCGGGTCTTCTATCAGAGCGTCAACGTTCAGACGGACAGCCTGCATCACGTTACGCTCCAAGAAATCTCTTTCTATGTCCAGAGTGAAATGCATAAAGCCGGCGACAGTGTGATTGTTGCCAAGGTACCGGTAGATGCGATAGTCATAACCGTTGTCAGACAACGCCTTGGCCAGGGCTGACGAGCCACGGAACGAGTAGCCGCCGTAACTGGTAACCTCATAAGGCACGATGTCATCCTTCGTGCCGTGCATCAAAAGTGTCGGACAAGGTTTTCGGGAATATTCAATAGCACATCCTTTGACAAGCAGCGCTCCGGCGAAGGACATCACGCCGGCATAGTTGAAGCCTTCCGGCAGCACCGACGCGACGGGCGTTCCGTTACAGATCTCATATTCAGCCTGTAACGCGGTTATCGCACCGGCGGAGGATCCCGCGACCACAAGGGCGGACGGATCTATGCCCAGCTCATCCTGATGCTCGATCAGATAGGATGTCGCGCTGAACAGATCCTCAACCGCAAGGTTTATAGCCCTTTCCAACAGCACGACGAACTCCGAGGCGGTAACGCCCCTGACCCCCTTTAAGCCAAGGCGATAGTCAATCGCCACCACCCCATAGCCATCATCAGTCAGATCCCTGAACCACTCCTTAGCCGTCCCGTCACGCCTGTTCCCTTCCATGAACCCGCCTCCGAACACATAGAGGATCGTCGGCTTCCTGCGGCCGTCAATCTCCGTCACGCTCCCCTCCGCCGGAGAGTAGATGTCCATGAAAAGCGCCGAAGTGTCTTTCCGTGAATATTCCAAAGTCCAGCGCGGAGTCAGTTCCCGCGCAGAGACCCACATCCCGGCGCCGAGCGGACACACGGACAGCATCAGCGCCATCAAAAAGGTTATTTTCCTCATATTCAATATTTTTAGCATCAACGACAAGTACTTCCCTTTTTCCAACACCCACAATTGGCAGCGCGGTGCCTTTAATCCTTTTTGCCACCGGTGGGGCGCAAACGGACGCCGGCCATAGCGCTACCTATATAATTCTCCATCAATAAGATGTATGTGCGGCATGCCGGTGTACGCAACTTCCTTCTTCGCCTCCCTGGCCGTGAGAAACATCGTCTCCATCCAGACCAGTTCGAAAAAAAATCCAACATACCATCGGGAAGAATGAAACCGGGGTAGTGCACGTAGAGCTTTGCTTGTGCAGAGTTCTTATCCATGACTACAAAGGTACTTCCTTTCACGGAATCTACCTTAGTAACCTTCAAAAATAAGCTGCATCATCTTAAGGAATCTTTTCGGTCTATATCTCATCAGTCATGTGTCACCGGCACACTCCTTCTTCGAAAAAAGAACTATCCTCGAAGGTATTCTCTTAATCTGAGGCAACTTATTATTTTCATGTTCCTCCATGGATGGTTTTTTATATCATATCAGACACAGATATTTGCATGTGACCCGTCAAGGATCAATTGGACGGCGACGGGAGCGTTTCCGGGAGGTTTCGCGGACGATGATGATGACTACTCGGCGGAAGGCTTGACGGGAAGGGTGGCGAGGTCGTCAGCAGTGACGCCACGGAAGCAGGAGGCGACGGGCAGAGGGGCGCTAGTCGCTGAGGCCGAAGAGATCGACTTCGACTATGTATTGCGCGCAACCTTCGGCTTTCGGGTCGGTGAACTGAGACTCGAACTTCTCAAAGTTGAGGTCCAGAGACAACCTTCGGGAACTTTCCGGCGGAGTAATCGTCCAGTAATGCACATTCAGCGGATTTCCGGGAGCCCAGTTGGCCCTGTCATAGAGATAGGTCCCGGCCTGAGGGTAGTTGTCCTTGTTGCTGTAGAAGATTCTCCCGGTCTTTTTCTGGGTGACTCCGTTGATCACGATGGTGTACGTGTTCTCATCGAACTCGGCAGCGTTTCTTGTCACGTAACCCGTTCTTTCTATGAATCTTCCCTGATCGTGACCATGGCCGCTCACGGCCACTTTCATCAATAGGGATTTGACTTCCTGCGGCAGGGTGAACTCCCTTTTGCCCAATCTGGAAGCGTCCTCGATGTCATGACCCTTCACGCCGTAGGACCAGCCCCTGTAGCCGGAATTGCCGTCACGGCTGGAATCGTAGACCTTGGATGTCCACACGACTTTTTTCGACAGCTTGCCTTCGTAGAGATTGAAGTCCAGCCTGACGGCGTGGCTTCTTGTCGGGGTCGCGTCGAACCCGCCGTAGTACAGCCGGAACTCCGTGTCCCCGGAGAGCATGGAGGAATATTCAGAGACATCTATCCAGAAGGTCTTGCTCCAACTGCTGTTGAACGCGTTTCCGTATGGAGTGAACGCCCTTGTAAGTTCGTACCATTGACCGTCTGTCTTGTTGCGCACAAAAAGCATGGTTGTGTTGTCGTAGGAAGCTGGTCCTTCGAAGAAACTTGTCATAGTATAGGCGATGATGACCCTTTCATATTCCTTGTCCTTCGGGAATATAAGGTTGAAGGAGAAGTCCTGTTCCTCACCCCAGCCGAAGAAATGCAGCTTCAATTTGTCACTGCTGACCTTGGCGGAAGGCTTGTTTGAGGCTTGAAGAGGAGGGTGGCGGTGGCAGTGGCTCCGCGGCTACTCGGCTACTCGACTACTCGGAGGAAGGCTTGAAGAGGAGGGCGGCGAGGTCGTCGGGGGTGGCGGCGCGGAAGTAGGTGGAGACGGGCTGGGTGGCCAGGAAGGCCTTTATGTCAGCGGGATCGTAGCGGAGGCCGGTCATCTTGGCGGCAAGCTCCTGGGCGGGGGTGTCGAAAAGGAAATCGCCGGTGAAATCGAGGCGGTCGATGAGGCCGTGGTCTATGCGAAGATTGGCTTCGACGTTGCCGCAGGCCAGCTTGGCCTTGCAGCGGAAATCGGCTTCGTGGGAGTGACCATAGATGAAATCCCAGGTGGAGAACTTCTCGTCGGCTTGCTTCCGGACCTCGGCGATCTGCTCGGCGGAAAGGGGCATCTGGCCGTCACCTGCTGAAAGAATCTCCTGAAGCTTGGCCTGGAGCTCATCCAAGGAACTGAACTGAGGAAGATATTCCTTCAGATTCGCCACACGGCTCTTGACCGAGGAGATACCCTTGGCCTGCATCTTAGAGGTCGGAGTGTCGAGCACCTTGATAAGAGTGTCAAGGTCAACGTTGTACATCAGCGTGCCGTGGATGATCTCCTGATTGTGGGAGACGCGGCGGGCATAGCCGGAGACCTTTCTTCCTTCCACGAATATGTCGTTGCGGCCTGTCAGCTCGGCGGGTACGCCAAGGCTGCGCAGAGCGTCCACCATTGGTTGCGGGGACGGATTCCTGCCGATGATCGTGTAGTTCATATTCTGGAGATCGTGATAGACGGCTCCGCCTCCGGTCACACGGCGGGCCAGCGTGATGCCGTGCGAATTGAGATAGTCCAGATTCACCTCGCTGTAGGCGTTCTGGTTCAGGCCTATGATCACTGCCGGGCGGTTCCTCCAGAGGAAGAAATAAGGTTCCTCGGACTGGATGTTCTCAAGGCAATATTCATCAAACGCAAGGTTGAAATACGGGTCGGTGGAGTTATTTATCAGATACTTCATATTCGATTACAGGTAGGATATATTTCTTGATTTCGGGGTAATTGGGCAGGTGGGTTCCAGGGTAGGAACGCGACCGACCTGGATAATAAGCCTCAAACTCGTCCTTGCAGTTGACCATCTCGTCACGGTCGGCGAACATTCCGGTGGTCAATGCGACTTCCTCGGAGGCAAGTCCATCAAACTCAACGCTTTCCAAACGAGCATATTCATCGCATAGAGCATCGGTGACGGTGAACGTCAAGGCTCCGTCGCGGCGCGGGGAAAGATATTCACGCTCCCCTGTCATCGTGCGCAGGAGACGGGAGATGTGGAAGTCAGGGTTGACAAGGATCTTCCGGTAGCCACGGAGTTTCTGTGCCCAGAATCCGCCGAGGGACAGGCCGACGATGAGGTCGGGGCGCTCGTCCCGGCATATTCCTTCAAGAAGGTTCAAAGCCTCGCCGGGTTCGATGGGCACGTCCGGAGCGATGACTTCGCTGCCCTTCAGAAGAATCCGCAGGGAGGAGGCCATCTTGTAGGCACCGGAAGACGCAAGCCCGTGGATGAAAAGGACTTTCATCGGGAATTTAGTCCTTGTGACTCTCGAGGATCAGGTCGCCAAGCTCCTTGAGGTCACGGACGATGAAATCCGCCGGGTAGTGCTCGGGATGAGGGTTCGTGCGGGCATCCTCGGCCACTTTCAGAGCGGTCTCAAGGGTAGTCTCACCAGAAAGCACCAGCACGCTGACTGCTCCGGCGTTGTGGCCCATAGCGATGTCCGTGTAGATTCTGTCTCCGACCATCGCTATCTCGTCGGCCTGCAGACCGTTACGGTCACGGATTCCGTCAAGCATCGTAGGATCCGGTTTGCCCATCACCTTGTCCGGTCTTCTGCCTGAAGCCGCCTCGATGCACTTCTGAAGCGAGCCACAGTCCACAAGGATGGTTCTGGCATCTGTCGGGCAGACCCAATCCGGGTTCGTCGCCATATACGGAATGCCTTGCTTGGCCCACCAAGTGGCGCGGCAGAGGCGTGAATATACAAGCGTGGTGTCGAAGGCCACAATCAGCATGTCCGGAACGTCATCAGGATCGTCGGTGCAGGAGATGAACCCGGCCTTCTCGAACTGGCCGATCATACTCGGAGTTCCCAACATAAAGAGTTTCTTAACATTAGGGAAATTTTTCTTGATATAATCAATCGTGGCGATAGGGGTCGTGTACATATTCCCTTCGTCGGCAGGGATTCCCATTCCGGCGAGTTTCCTGAGGTAATCCTCCACCGACTTCGTCGGATTGTTCGTCAAGAATGAATATCCCACCCCGTTCCTTTTCATCGTGTCGAGCACCTCGACGGTGAAAGGGAAAATGTTGTTCTCCATGTAGATGGTGCCGTCCATATCCAGGGCCAGATGCTTGATCCGGCGAAGCTTGGCTTTCTGCTCTGCTGTGAGAGACTTGTTATAGTTTTCTGTCATATTCATATTTCTTTAATTAATTACTTCTATGTTTTGTCGCTTCGGCAGGCTCAGCGACCGTCCGATATATTCACATCTTACAAAAATAACAATTTCTTCATTAAGAATGCCGTTTTTTGTATCTTTGTGTCCCCCGTTTTAAAACGCTAAAAGAATGGATCAGTCTATCAAGAAAAAGTACAACTACTGGCAGTGGAGAACCCTCATCATCCTGATGATCGGGTACGCCCTTTTCTATTTTGTAAGGAAGAACTTCAGCATCACGATGCCGGCCCTTGAGGCCGAGCTGGGTATCAGCAAGGTCAAGCTCGGCCTTTTCCTGACCCTGCACGGCATCATCTACGGCCTCTCAAGGTTCATCAACGGCTTCATCGCCGACCGTGTCAGCCGCAAGAAGATGATGGCCACGGGACTTTTCCTCTCCGCGCTCGTGAATATATTCATAGGACTCAGCCCTGAGATGAACGGCCTGTTCAACTTTATGGACGGCGAGGGCAAGGCCACTATGGGAATGGTCGCGTTCATCGGAAGCCTTTGGCTCATAAACGGTTACACCCAAGGAATGGGATTTCCTCCATGCGGTAGCCTTATGGCCCATTGGATCAAGCCTTCGGAGCTTGCCACCAAGCAGGCCATCTGGAACAGCTCGCACTCCATCGGAGCCAGCCTCGTGGCATTCCTTTGCGGAACCTTCATTCTGAACCACTTCTCATATTCAGCGTGGCAATGGTGCTTCTTCGTCCCGGCACTCCTCGCAATAGCCGGTGCCGTTCTGGTTCTCTTCGGCCTCAAGGACACCCCTGCGTCAGTAGGGCTGCCTGATCCTGAGGAGATTGACGACAACGCTCCAGTCAAGGAAGTCGTCACAGAGCCTAAGGAGTTCACCGATTTCGCTTACAAGAGATTCGTCAAGGAGATGGTGTTCAAGAACCCTATCGTCTGGATCCTCGCGACATCCAACTTCTTCATCTACATCATCCGGTTCACCATCCTGGACTGGGGCGCGACCTTCCTCACGCAGGACAGAGGCCTGAGCATCCAGACCGCCTCGACGGTGGTGGGCATCACTGAAGTGCTCGGCATCGTGGGCACCCTTCTGGCCGGCTGGGCCACAGACAAGTTCTTCGGCAGCAAGGCTCACAGAACCTGTCTCATCGGCCTGGCCAGCGCCACAGCCTGCTTCATCCTCTTCTGGCTCACCCCTAAGGAGATGGGCGGCCTGTCAGTGGCCCTGATCATCATGGCAAGCTTCTTCATCTATATGCCTCAGGCTCTTATAGGAATATGCCTGTCCAACCAGGCCACGAAGCGTGTCGCCTCCTCCGCCAACGGCATGGCCGGCATCCTCGGCTACGCCAGCACAGCGATCTCCGGTCTCGTCTTCGGAGCCCTTGCCGACAAATTCGGATGGAACTCCGTCTTCGAGGTAGCCATAGCCCTGGGCATCGTCGGCGTGATCCTCTTCGCCATCATCTGGAAAGCCCCAGCCGACGGCTACGCCAAAGCCGACAAGCTTCTGGAACAGGTCAAGGCCGACTACGAGGCGCAGGGCAAATAGCGAATTCCTTTTCAATGAATATTACAACGGCTGACCGTTTCCGGTCAGTCGTTTTTCATTCAGAGTGTCAGCAGAGACTCTACACCGTGGCCTGCTCCCAATATAGCCGTTGCCAATCCTGAGTTTTCCCTCCCATTTTGCAAAACACCTTCAGGCCGATCGGCAGCAGAGCCGTCCACAGGCCACTTTGTCATGAATATCTCGCCCCCGATCGCACGACTTTTTCAGGCTTATCGTCATTCTACACTGTTCTGTGGCACATTACTCTGAAAGCGATTTGTAAAATAACAGAATTCCTCACGTGCCTCAAACACGCCACCTCCTGGCCATCCCCAAGTTATCCCTCCCATTTTACAAAACACCTTCAGGGCGATCGGCCACAGAACCGTCCACAGGCCACTTTGTCATGAATATCTCGCCCCCGATCGTACGACTTTTTCAGGCTTATCGTCATTCTACACTGTTCTGTGGCACATTACTCTGAAAGCGATTCGTAAAAACTCAGAATTCCTCACGTGCCTCAAACACGCCACCCCCGGCCAACCCAAGTTATCCTTTTCAAAATCGCCTTGTCCGGTGAATCCCCACCCTCACCGGACAAACTCATATCGTTGCCGGTTTTGTCCGGCGATTCAAGCGTTTCCCCGGACAAACCACGACCCAATCGCTAAACCAAATCGCAGATCGCAGAACTGCCAAAAGCGACTTGAATATACAAACGCGATAGGAGCCTCCTATCTCATCCTCTTGAAATAAGCGGTGGTCTTGTCGTAATAGCCGTTTATGTCTCCAGTGAAAGTGCCTTCAATGTCGTCTTCGGACAACTTGTCGCACGGGATTACCTTGCCATTCGCCACATAGCACAAAGTGTAGATAAGGTCATCTTCATATTCATAAATTTTGACACCTTTGTAAGTGTCCACAACTTCTCCTAAAGAGTCTGTGCCGCCATTGAGCTTTATGTTAATCATATCCTCATTACTAAGGACAAGTTCCGAGGATGTCAGTTTATCGACATTCAACACAAACTTGAAATACAGAAGTGTGATCTCCACCGTCTTATCCTTAGGAGAATAATAGTACGGAACCGCAATCGGGAATTCAGCGTCTCCACCTTCGATTCCTGCCATAGATTCGATGTGTTCGTCCTTTCCAAACGTAAGGACTGCGTTGTCAACTTCAGAATAATCTTCTGTGCCAATCACATCACCATTAAATACATAGTCAATCTTGAGGTTCTGCCAAGAGCCAATGAGACCGTTGGTGTTCTCCGGATTCTCCTTACCGCAGGAAAATAGGGCGAAGGCTGCAAGAGCGGCCACAACTACAATATATATTCGTCTTATCATATTTTGAATTGTTAGAACGTCAGTCCGACGGAGACGTTGAGAATGTTGAGGCTGGTGTTGTCATCGAACTTGGTAAGGGACGGCTGGTAGGATATTCCAAGGAAATACTTGCCGTAGAGGGCTTTCGCTCCGAATTGGGTACCGAGTTGAAAGCGGTTGCTGGCATTGCCGTCCTCGTCTTTCTTGAACCAGTTGAAGGTGTATTCATCATACTTGCTCTGGCCGATGATGTGTGCGGTCAGGTTGAGGCCTGCGAATGGAACCAATTGAATCTGCCCAAGATCAAGCTTGTACATCAGGTTGACTGGCACCACCGCTGAGACGAGGGTCGATTTGTTGTCCCCGAACGCCATCAGCAGATCCGCGCCATATTCGTAGAGGAAAGGCAGCTCGCCAGGAAGCGCTCTCGCCTGTGAGACTCCTACCGAGAGTCCATTCAGGTTCTGTGAGAGGGAAATTCCTCCCGCACTCGCCTTGATCTCGACATTTGAATATGATGCCTTGAAAAAGTTTTCCTGTGCGGACACCGTCCCGCAGATGGTCATCGCTGCGATGACCGCTAAAAGTTTGATACGTTTCATCATTTTATTTCACTATAATGGAAAAAGAGCAACGCCATCTAGCAATACTAGAAAGTCCCTCCATCCACGGTAAGATCATCCACCTCACCTTTTCGCCCTCTTTTAATTTTAAGCGCTTCATCTAGTCCTGCTGAGTTCCGTTCTGATTTTCGATAAGCAAAGGCACTCACTATAAGTGACAATGCTGAAGCAACTGAAGAAATTTCTGCGGAATATTTCCTACAAATGAACTGGCATCCTATGATAATGACCGCCAAAATGATCAAGACTACAAATGTTTGTTTAGTTTTCATCTCTATAGTTAATTTTATAATTCTCACATTGTTTAGTATATCTGGTCTGGCGAGAGTTGTTGCCAGACCAGATCTGTCGTGATTAGTCTTCAACGGACACGGTCCATTCTTTCTCTTTGCCTTTCGCTCCTAAGATATAATCCTCTAATGTGGATTTATCCAGAGTGCCAACGCTCTTGCCATCATCCATGATAACCAGAGCTGTTCCGTCACCGTCATAATTGAACTGGATGACCTTGTAAGACAGATTTTTGTCTTTGTTGTTAGTGATAACTACCATAACAAATGTTTTTTGGTTAAACAATAAAATGTATGAGAAGCCTATTTAGGCTTAAACTATTTCTTTACGCAACGAATAGATATATTCTGAATAACCGAGACAGATGTAGTCGATATAGAAGATGAAGCAAAGTAAAGATAATGAGCACCATCAGAGCCATTAGTCACATAATAATGACCACATACTGTATTAGAAAAGTAATATCCTTGGGTATCCCTGCCCAAGATTTCGGATATATTTGAATCCATCTTGTTGTGGCTTAACCTTCCGGACGCCGGAAAAAATATTGATGCGCCTTCTGAAGAATACGGCTCACTTCCAGAAAACCACCTGCCGTTCATTCCATTTAAAGATGTAAAATCGGAATAATTCTTAACGAGGTTTTGGAGTTCTTCAATCGATGGCAATCGCCAACCGTCAGGGCAGGCGGTATTACTTTCGAAAACGCTGTAATATTTACCGTATAAGTCATCTTCTGTCGATCCTGAATTTACTGGAGCCCAGATGATTCCATCGATAGTTGTACCATGGCCCCAATTAATACCGTTTTGAAAGTAAACTGGTCCGTCTGACGGTTCTGGCTTTAGTGAGATGTAATTAGACAGAACCTCATTTGTTCCATCGGATATCTTTAACATGGAGTTCGCCCTCAAATCTCTCAGGAAGAAATTCTCATCAAGGTTGTCTGCGGAGACGGTGACGGAGAGGATGCCGTCGGAGGCGGTGGCGGACTCGATGGTCAGCGGGGCGAAGTCACCGGCGGAGGCGCGGGTCATTGTGTAGACGGCCTTGACGGAGAGTGCGGTGTTCCAGTTGGCGGCGAGGTCTTCGGCGAGGCTGGCGGGTTGGATCTCGAAGCGCAGGGTGAAGGAACCTGGAGTGATGGTGGTGCCGGACATCGTGTAGGAGACATTCTCTATTCCGTCGGCGTAGGTCGGGATGTGGGAGATGGAGACCATGCGGCCGATGATGTTGGAGAGCTTGGCTTTCAGGGTGTTGATCTCGTCCTGGAGGGCGCTGATCTGGGACTTAATTTCGGACAGGGAGGTCTCAAGGGTCTTCACGCGGGTGTCGAGGGCATCGATGCGGGTGTTGATCTCGGTGACCTTGGTGTTGATGGCGGAGTTAAGCTCGGTGATCTTGGAGTCGATCTTGCCGGTAATCGTGCCGTCATATTCATTGATGGCGGAGGTTATGGCTTCCTTGTAGGCCTTGGTGATGTCCTCTGTCGCCTTGGAGAGGTCGGAGCGGAGGGTCTCGATGGCGGCGGCGTTGTCGGAGGCGGTCTTCTTGACGGTCTCCAGTTCCTTGGTCAGTTTGTCGATCAGGGTTCGGTTCTCGCTCTCGGATGAGCCGGGCTTTAGGTTATTGATGAGGCCTTCGAGGTATTCCTTCTGGGACTTCAGCTGGGCCTCAAGGGCGGACTTCTGCGCGTCGAGCTTGGCCTGTGTCTCGGCGATGGTCCAGTAGGAGTCGAACTTGGAGTTCACCCACGCCTTGAGGGATTCCTCCAGCTTGCCCAGCTCCACCTTCATCTCGGCGCGGTAGGCCTCGGTCACTTCGGTCTTCGCGGCGGAGATGGCGTTGGTATATTCATTGGTGATGGATGTTATGGCGTCCTCGACCTGCTTCTTGACGGGGGCGATGGCGGTCTCGATGTCGGACTGCCACTGCGTCTTGAGTTTAGTTTCCATCTCCGAGAGTGAGTTCGTCAGGTTGGCGATCGTCTCCTTTATAGAGGTCACGTCGGAGACTACCTTTGAATATTCCTCAAGGGTGACGAAGGTGGCTGACGCCCAGTCCTTTGTGGAGGTGATCTGCTCGGTGACGAAGGTCCTCAGTTCCGTGACCTTGGACTCGATCTCTTTGCTCTTGGTCTCCAGAGTGGTAACAGTCTCGTTGAGCAGGGTGAGCTTCTCGGTCATCTCTGTGCGCAGCGAGGTGAGTTGTGAGACGACATCGGCCTTGGCATCATAGATGGACTTCACGAGTTCCTCCTTCATCGCGCTGTCGCTCGCCTTCGCGTCCTCAATGGCCTTGTCGAGTGCGGTCTTCACCTCGTCAATCTTCTTGTCGGTGGCGGCGATGGACTCCTTCAACTCCTCCGACGGGGCCTGGATATTTTTTATATATTCCTTGAGCTCCTAATTGGTCTTCTGGAGGTTCTCTATCGTGGCGTTGATGGCGGTTATCTGCTCGGTGACGGTGGTTATCCTGTCGCCGAGGTCCTTTATCGACGTGTCGTAGACGGACATCTTCGTTTTAATCGCCGCCACCTCGTCCTCAAGGGTCTTGACCCTTTCCGTCAGGGCCTCCATCGCGTCGTTGATGGCGTTGACCTCGTCGGTGATGCGCCCGTTGATCTCAAGGACCCTCTCGGCCACCTCATCGGTCAGTTTGCCGTCAAGTTCATCTATCGCTACCTTGATGGCGTCCTTGTAGGCGTTGGTGATCTCGGACTTGGTGTCCATGAGTCCTTTCTCAAGGGCGGTGATGCGCCTCGTGTTCTCGGCAATGGCAGCGGCGTTGTCCGTGATGGCGGACGCATTCCCAGCAATCAACTTGGCCTGCTCAGCGATGGCCTTGGCGTTCTCCGCAATTCTTTCCGTATTCTTGGCTACGGCCTCGACGCCGGCGGCATTCGCCTTCATCTCAGCGATCGCTTTTGCGTTCTCTTCGATGGCCTTCCTGTTGGCCTCGATCTGAGCCTTGTTGTTGTCAATCTGGACCTTGTTCTCTGCTATCTTCCCTTCGAGCACGGTCTGAAGATTGGAGATCTTCTCTGAATATTCTGTCTTGACGGTCTCTATCTCCTTGACTATAGTCTCCTTCTCGACAGTGGATGTGGATATTTTGCTCTCCAATTCACTCACCTTTATGGTCAGTTCTGTCTGGAGGATGCTGATCTGGTTCTTCAGTTCCTCGACAATCTTTGTGTTGTCGGTGATCTGGGTAGTGTTCTTTACGATTGTCTGTGAGATCTCGGAGATCCTGTCAGTGTTCTCGATCACGGTCTGCGAATATTTCTTGACCTCCTCGTTGACGGTTGTCAGCTCATTGCTGAGGTTGGTGATGAGGATCGTGTTGTTCGTGATCTTTGTCGTGAGGTCTGTGGACAACGCGCTGATGAGTCCTTCGAGATAGGTTTTCTGTGAAGACAAGCGTCCTTCGAGTTCAGCCTTCAAGGCCTCCAGTTTCGCATCCGTCTGGGAGATTGTATAGTAACCTGTCAGCGCACTATTCACCCACTCTTTTAGTGACTTCTCAAGTCCTTCTATTGAGGCTTTTATCTCAGCCTTGTAGGCAACCTCGATCTCAGTCCTGACCTTTGTGATGGTCGTGTTAATAGACTCTGTTATGGATTTGACAACGTCAGCGGCGATCTGGTCACGGATAGGCTCAAGGGCCTTCTCTATCTCCTGACTTACCCTTTCTTTAAGATCTTTCTCCAGGGTTTCCACGGATGAATTGAGGCTCTCGATGCTCTTTTGGATGGAGCTGATGTTCTGCACGACAGCATTGTACTGGTCGATGGTGGCGAAAGTCGTCAATGCCCAGTCTCTAGTGCCGGAGTCCTTCTCATCAACATAAGACTTCAGATCGTTAATCTTGCCCTCCAGTTCGGTGTCCTTGGATTTCAGGGTAGCGATGGTTTGGTTGATCTTGTCAAGTCGTCCCTCAAGATCAGACTTGACGGACTCCAATTTTGACAAGATCTCGGCGTTTGATGAACTTAGTTCCTCTTTCAAGGTCTTGATTTTACCGTCAATCTCCTCGATGGTCGTTTTCAGGTCACCAGCTGATTTCTGCAGCGCATCAATGTAGCCTCTCAGCTCCTTGTCCGTCTGCTCAAGTTTCGGGATTGACGAGTTGATCTGAGTGATCTGCTGGTTGATGCTCTTGATCTCAACGTTCTCAATCTGGTCAAGCCTTCCGTTGATGTTGCAGATGTCTCTCTTGAGACCTTTGTGGCAGCCCGTCACAAACATGGCCAGAACAAGCAACGTTCCCAATGAAAATACTTTTTTCATTTCGTTCTGCTATTGGTTCCGTTCCTGTCCGACTCCCGCCAGGATGTTTTTTCATAAATATAAGAAAGTGTGGAGCCGATTTCGTCTATCTCAAAGAAGGTTCTGGCAAAACCTGACAGAAAATAGACTGAAACAATCCCCACACCTGTATCGTTGGGTGTAGAGTACACGCAATCGGATACAGATGACGGTGCTGTCGTCTTCCCTTCTGTCTTTGAAAACTGCCAGATTTTCTTTGAAGGATAGTGCGAAAACACTTTCATCATTATGTATGTTTTGGGCATCTGCACCAAAACGTTACAATGGTAAGAATATTTTTGGATTTGACTGCACCTTTTGCGGAGATTGTCTCGGCAATGGTCTCGGGCGACGGTCACATTGATTTCATGGATCAAGCTTCTATACCATTCTTGACCAGTGGGACTTGGCTAGAGCCTTTCTTATTGACTTGATAGCACTCTCAAGCGACAAAAATGGCTTAAAATGTCGCTTGAGGGTGTCATTTGACACTCTTCGGCAACGAAAAAGGCCTCAAGCGTCGCCGAGCATCACCGCTCAGGACAGACATTGTAACAAAGAGGCCATCGATTCCGGATGATTTGTCACAGAAGGACAATCCATAGATAGGATGATAACCGCAATACTAATTACAGCAATGGCTTGAGCTAACCCTTTTTGAACAGTGACTTCAGATCCATTATGAAGAAATCGTCCAGAGGCAGAGCATGGGGGCCAACAATGAATGCGGCAGTGACTTTATCCGCAAATTGTTCTTTGAATTTTTCAAAACCTACGGTCTTGTCAACGCTGCCACTTTTGACCTCTATGGCAACCAGTGCCTGCCCTTTTCTCAGAACATAATCGCACTCCTGCCTTCTTTCATTTCTCCAATAAAACAACTCATAGTCATCGGTCATCGCCCTGTTGGCCAAATGCGCACCGACCGCCGACTCAACCAGACGTCCCCACTCTGCCGGATCCACACGTGCTTCGTCAAAAGAGAATGTTCCGAACCTGTTGCGGAACGCATTGTTGAACACCTGCATTTTGGGGACAGACTGTTTCTCTTTTACTCTCGATGGAGAGTAGTTCTGAAGAGGTTGTACTATCATCGACTTGTTGAGTATGTCAAGATAATTTTTGATTGTCGGAACGGTACCGCTGTTCATCGTTCCTTGCATCTTCGTAAGAGACAATTCCTTGGCGGATTCGACGCAGGCAAGCTCAAACACCTGCCTTAAAAGAGCCGGATTACGGATCTCTTCAATCTCAAGAATATCCCGTGTCAGAATCGGGGATATTATGGAATCCTCCATAAGGTTACGCCACCTATCCTCATCCTTAATATCCGGCGCAAGTCCTGGGAATCCCCCAAAGTAAACATATTCATCCATCGAAAAACCAAAGGCCTCGTGCATTTCCTGCCAATCCCAATAGCCCATTTTTATGGTCTCAAAGCGCCCCTCAAGGGATTCTTCAAGTCCTTTCTGCAACAGAAGGCGGGAAGAACCGAGTAAAATCACCTTCAGATTACGGTGACTTCTGGAATCCTCGTCCCATTCCTTCTTAACCTGCTCGCTCCAACCTCTGATTTTCTGGACTTCATCAATGATCAGGATATGTTCTTGCTCCGAATGAATATCCATCCGCATACGCACCTGCTGCCATTTGTTTGGTATCCACGAAGAGTCAAAACGATTGATACCATCCGCAGCGAAAAAATCAAACGGAACCGAAATTCCTTCCGTAAACTGTCCGACCAATGTGGATTTGCCGACCTGACGCGGCCCCATTACTATCTGCATTCTACGCCGTGGCTCAGCCATTCGTGATTTAAGAATATTCAGATGTCGCCTTTGATACATAGTGATTTTACAAATTGTGTTTTACAAATTGTGTTTTACAAATTTATAAAATATATTTTACAAAATCGCAAAGTTTAAGATAATTAATTGACATCAAACTATCTACCGCACAGAAATAACCATATAAAAGCATCCCGAACAGTTCAGGCGCTTCGGCAAGATCGAGAGGGGCAGAAGTCATTACCGGAGGTATTAGGACACTGACGGTAACCTGCCGAACCCTACTTTGCGATGATTCTCTACTCTTCTCCCCTCGGTTTTATTAATAGAATAAACCTCTTGACAATGGTCGCCTAACCGGCCTCTTCCACTTATTAACCACGTCACCTCTCGGTCAACCTAAGTTCGGCCCAAGGAGCTGTCTGACAAGCAGGCGTTTTCTCCGGACAAATGACTATCCGATAACTTATCCAGAACCTTTGACACAGAACTTACGGTTCTCCAAACCAGTCTAAGTGATCGTCATCAATAGCGTTACGAACAAAAACGTGGTATTTGGTTCTTTGGCAGACCCACAATTGTAATGAGTTGATTTTCCGCATACAAGGCTCTTTCCTATGGTTCCTCCGAAGATGTATGCGTGTATCGCACTCTATGAATAACTTGCTTGCCACTCGCTGATGCTGAGCCAGTGGCAGGCAATGTGTTGCCTATTAGTTGTTTAACGTATTCCCTTTAGCTGAATCCAACCAAAGGGAATACGTTAGGACATTCATTGATAATTGATTATGAAGCACGGTCTTCGAGGCTTGCGTCTTTGTGGACGAAGTGTTGTGACGGGAAAGAGACTCGGGCACTACCGTGTTGACATTTTCAGGCTAGATTCTGTGGCTGAGCATCATCCGAAATTCGGAGTTCCCGGAACACTCGGAAGTAATCCGGAGCCATACTAATGAAAATTTCCGTTTCGACATCCGATGATGGCTCAGTATGGAAGGACAGTAAGAGTTCAGATGGCAGACAATCCTTCTGGTTACATGATTCACCTTTAGTCTTGAATTTTTCACCATTGAGTACCGGGGCAAATGACTTTCTCATATCACTGTTCAGGTTTGGATCCTTTAACAGATTAAACTTAAAATACAACACCACCGCATCATTACACCATTTGATCTGGACAAGCCTTATTGGAATCGAGGAAGTTCTAGTATATTGTTTAAAGGTATTGAACAGTGACTCCGCTGCAGCCGTTGCCTCATTCCAGAGAGGGAAGAAAGTCACATGCCCGTCATCTTCCACCTGATATAATTCATCATGATGAAACGCGGCCACAGTCCTTTCATTCAGATCTCTCAATTCCTTTGCAAAACTTTCTACATTTTCCTGCTCCTTTAAGGCATGAAGAACCTCGACTTTTCTTTCCGCAATTTCTTTTTGAGCAGAGAATTGGGCCTTCAAAATTTTAAAGAACTTTGAAAAGTCTATCTCATCACGACCCGCCCCCATATATGCACTGATAAAAATCTCAGATTCCCATGGATTAAAATCAAAAGAGTTACCAGTGAGTGCCGCCATACGATTATAATATCTAAAATACTGACCTTTCAATATTTGCGCTACATTAACACCCGAAAATTTAAGCATAAGCTTGTTACTGCCAAGATCCTTGTCAAATGAAAATCCATATTTAGTACCAACAGCCAACATCGTTTCCCTGCTTATTTCTCCATCCTCCACTCTTTTCATTGTCTCTTCAGAGAACATCTCAAAATTTGGATTCGCATCCAATAAATCACGTGCTTTCTTACAAGGAATGTACTCCGGATCGTTCTCATTAAAATTAATCGATCCGGCCTTGTTATCCTTCACTTCAATGATCACGTCATCATTCTTAAGGATCATCGAACCGTTGTTGAAGGTAATGGCATATTCAATGGTCTCGACACTTCCGTCTTTCCAAAATTCGGTACTGAAGTAGAATTTTGCGTCGATGGTAGGACAGATTCTTACATAACCAACCTCATAAGTGTATTTTGGGCACAGTCAAACGATTCGAATCGTACGAGGCCATTGGCGGCCTATTCGTTGAATTGACCGGTGAGACGCTGAAACTTACCGTCGTCCAGAGAATCAGGGAACTCATCATAGAGATTCATCAACGTCATCGTCGAGTTCATCTCATACGGCCCGCTTGAGTTAACAGAAAACGCTATCAACAACAATCGTCAAATCAAAGCAGTGAAGAGAGCTTTTGACCGGCTAGGCCTCGCCGCGCGGCGGCTTAAATCTTGCAAAACTTGTTCTGATACATTTTATCCATTAAATTTGTTGTTCAATACCTCAATGAGTGTTGTTCGTTTCAAAAAAATACTTACCTTTGCGAAGCTGATTGTTCAGCATACATACGAAAGTGTTTTCGTAAGTCCTTTATAGAAAATGTGGTAGTTTTCAACGTGAGAGGACACGGACAGCACTCATTCTTGTTTAGATTATGCGGTAACGGCAACAATGCCCAATATACCCACATATCTATCAAGTGTGGGGTATTGGGTGTCGTTTATTCTCACTGGGTTTTACCACAACCTTCTATAAGATAGACGAAATCGGCTCCACACTTTCTTTATAAATACCCCATCATAGAAGCCGGGATGGACAACCTTAAAAACATTATGGATGACATTGTCAAAATTATCAAAGATGCCGATGCTTTCATCAAAACATTCAAAGAAATGGTCTATGAAGACATAGATAACGGTAACTTCATACCTAAATGGCACTGCCAACTGGAGGATCATCGTCTTGAAATAATTTGTCCGATGCTATACGATGACCAAATTTTCGTGATTTACGACACTGCAAACAAACTTGTATTCTCTCCTTCAACCGATATTGAATATCTCAAGGAGATAATAAGAAATCTGGAATCCAATAAAGAGACATTGATTGGCTAAAGTGTTCGATTCCATATAGCTATCAGTCAATATCATATCAGCCAATATATAAAAGTTAAAATAACAATTTATTTTACAACAATGACTACATCGGTTACAGAGAAATGTCCACGCGACTTCATCAATGAAACTTTGATTGGAGAAATTGGAGCTATCGTCAATGGAAAAGAGAAGCACGATTACCTCTCCTATCTGCTCATTTCTTGTGGCATTGAATTTTTAGGCAAGTGCACGGCTCCAATAAAAACAAATTGGCAAGACCATAAGAAAAATGGGTATTATTTTAAGAAAGGCCTTGCTCTTTTCCCGAACACTTATAATGAGCCTGGTATCCCAGACACATTATATAGTGGATTACGGTGCGGAATATGTCACGCATTACTACCTAAAAATAACATAATGGTGTCATCCACGAGTAGCCAGGATTTTAGTAGCACTCCGATTTGTCTGAACATCCTCACATTCTATGAAGATTTTAAGAACGCCTGTGAGAAGTTACTTCAAGATGCTGCATATCAAGGTAGGCTTTCAGAGCCATTTATGGCAATATCTAATGGCACGACTGCTGACACAATAAACTTTAAGACAAACAGCATCTGATGTCAATAGAAAATCCATATAAGAAATACCAATAGGAATATAAAATGAAAAGATTAATTTACACATTGATTCTGACATTATCTTCAATAGCATTTTTGATTTCTTGCGGAAATAATAGCCGCTATTACAAATGGGTTGAAGGTGTGTGGGAAGGAAAAGATGAAAATGGCGATTGGGCGGTGGCTGAAATTACCTCCAGTGGCTATAAATTTGTTTGCAGCAATTGGTGCGATTCCCCACTTGACATTAACAATCAGGAAGAATCTCCATTGGACATTAAAGTTGAGGTAAATCTTCTTATTGAGAAAAAAGTCCATGCTATAAACGATTATCTATACCTTGATCCTAAAAAAAAGGCTATAATTGCAATTTTAGGGGAATACACGACACTTCCGCTTAGAAAAAAATCCAGTCAGTCCACTTCAGATGGTACAATTTCCTCACTAGATGAATCTGACGGAAAATCAAATCCATCTGACATACAAAAATCTTCATCCAGCAAATTAATACCTCCCACTAAACCCTATGCTGTCATATATGGTTGGGAAAATGACAATTTAAAAGGTAAAGTAAAGAGACTTGAAGAACAACTTATAAGAATTGGGGAAAGTTCTTACGACCAAGTTTGGGCAGTCATTAAAGAATATGATACATTAGGAAGAATAACATATTATGACAGAGATGGCGACGACCCAAAAGAGCATATTAATCTTAGATCGACAGTTATTCCTTTAGGTTTTCCAAAGGAAAATATAGATGGTATTGATCTGTATAATCTATTTATATTGCGAAGATGTTTTAATCCTTATTATATGCTTGGATATAATGCATCAACTGGCAAGGTAAACTTCGACCCTCCTTATACATTTAGTTATAATGAAGATGGATTAATGGACAAAATCTACTCACATAATAAATTAGTATACACATGCGAATATGATGATTATGGTAATTTAGTCAAACGATCAGAAAACGGACTACCTACACTGCAAATACGCAGGAATTATGACTCATCGCCATCGCCTTCGTACGAAGTCAGACAATATTCCGTAGATGGGATAATGTATAAATCAGTGACATATACGATATTGGGCAATAGAATAACCACTAACACCAATGAGTGGTATGAGATTCTCGAAAGCGATGACGTTCACAGAGATGATAGCAATATTACCACATATGCCTGGAATACGAACTGTGTAGTTTATGATTCTATTAATATCACATATGATGAGAATAACAGGATAAAAAACTATAGAGGTAACGAATATACTTATAATGACAACGGGGACATAATTAAATATGTTCAAGATATATTACCGGCTTATGGCGGTCCTAAAACAGCTATCTGGAAATACCAATATGATGCGGACGGGAATTGGACAAAAGCCACAAAATACAATGTCATATCAGGAGATATACAAATCGAACAAGAACTTGAAACAATAACGCGAAAATATGAATATTATGAATAGAATAAACAAACTTTTTATGATGTGCCTCTTATATGCACTTACAGCATTATATGGGAATGCACAAGTTTTCAACGAAAATGAAGACTTACTCTTATATCCAATTACTAGTGATCAAATAGAGGATTACAATGGGGCAACTTATCTAATAGATTTTAGTTTCTCCAGGTCAACTATCCAGGAACAATGCTTCTCCCAGTTTGAATATAAGGGCAATGTTAAAGCAATGACCATCACACATTATTCTCAAATAGAAGTATGGGATAAAAAAGAATGGAAAAAAGTCGAAACTTATAGAGTAAGCGTCACAGATAGCTCTATTATTCTTAACAATAGACTTATAATAGCAATGCAATATGATGCTTATGAAAAAGGACCATATGTATATACAATGCTCAATGCCAGAGGAAAAGACAGTAAAACAAGATATGGTGGCACCGCTACATACCAAAGAGATAACTTGGGTAGAGTAGAACAGATTACCATTAAGAAAAGGTCAACTATGCAAATATACCGATATTCATATGTTGGGAGTAGTCACAATATTTCAAAATTAGAGAAATTTAACGAAAGTGCGAAACGTGAAGTCGAAGTCAATTACCAATATGAGGGAGGAAAAATAGTTAGTGCTAAATGTTCTTTTTATAATGGTGCAAAATCAAAAGAATATCTATTCACATATAATAAGAATAATGATATATCAAAGGTAGTACTTTCAGAAATCGATGAATTTGGCGGGAAAAGGCGAAATTATTATTTTTCTTATGAATATTCCAATGGCAAAATAGATACTTGTTCATTACAAGTGGGTGACTCTGACGATAGTTATAATAAGTATAAGTGGTCCTTTAAATATGACTCTTACGGGAATTGGATAGAACGAGTCGAACAACAGGTCAATGGCACGGAACGGATAACACGGCAAATATCATACAATTAAATCCACTATGACAAAGATTAGATTTTTTGTTGGGAGGATTTGTGGGAAACACAAAATGGCACTGTATAAAAACTGTTACAAGATAGTTCAGGTGCTTCGACGAGTCCAGTGGCCTGTCAAACCACAGCCGAAATAAGAAATATCTGTCATAACAGCCCGAAAAGAAATTCCCATTGCTGAATTTTTGTCACGTGAAAAATTCAGCAATGGGAATTTCTTTTCGGACCACACCCTATGATGAGTACTACTTGCTCAGCTCGGCGGCGTGGGCGAGGAGATATTCCTCAGCCTCGATGTTCCATAGTCCGTTGTGAGCCTTGCAGAGGCGGTCGAGCTCGGCATAGACAGGGTTGGTCACGCCTTTCTCCTCGAAATCGGCGATGGCGGTCAGCGGCATCTCCACGTGGGTGTAGATCAACTTCTTGCCACCTTTGATCGAAGGAAGGTTCAGGGTGGTTTCAGGGACCACATTGAGGCCTCCGATGTGGGTCACGAGACCGGCTGGGTCAAGACCTTCGCCCATCATCTTGAGGGCTTCCTTCATGTCCTCGGTGTTGCCGCCGCTGGTGCCGACCACATGGGTGGAGGCATAGTGGACATTGTAGAAGTTGAACGGAGCCTTGAAATCGGAACGGCCAGGACCGGAGAAGAAATTCAGGCAGCCATCCTGTCCGAGGATGTCGTCTCCCTGCTCGACAACAGCGGGAACGGGTGCCATCACGATGACCTCATCATAGCCGGTTCCGCCGGAAATCTCGCGCAGCGTCTCTACAGGATTCTCGACAGTGCCGGTGTTCACATAACGGAGATCGATGCCACGGGAAGCGGCGAACTCCTTGGTATAGAGCGTCGCGGCACGGTCAAGACGGGCCTGATCGATGTCCGTCACCACGAAAAGGGACGGCTTTCTGTCCTCACGGCGGAGCACATAGTTGATCATCGCGAGTCCCATCGGGCCGACACCAGCCAGAAGGGCCATCTTGCCACCGTCCTTGATCTCCATCTGATGTACGTATGAACCAGGATGGGTGTGATAGCAGGCGTGCATAGCACCGATCACGCAGGACAGAGGCTCGCTCAAGGACGCAGGATAGAATCCAGGGCCTTTGTAAGGCAGGAGGCAGCCCATCTCCATCACCTCGGAAAGGATGATGATGTAGGTCGCATCGCCACCGATGAATCTATAGGAATATCCCGGCGCGGAAAGAGGCCCAACCGGCCCGTCCTCGTAGTTGAGGGCGGGCTGGATGGAGAACTTGTCCCCAGGCTTGAACTGTTCCTTCCACTTGGAGCCTACCTCCACGATCTCGCCGGCGAACTCGTGGCCGATGATGGTAGGATTATCGGCTATGTCACCCGGAACTCTCTTGTGGTCAAATCCTTGATGGGAAGACTTGTAGGAAGACATACAGAGGCTGTCGCTGACAACCTTCGCGAGGATCTCGTCATCCTT
>UMGH01065460.1_pt1 | contig 27835 bp, 23 predicted proteins | sample 1965231 | NCBI WGS metagenome assembly UMGH01 (sample SAMEA4836068, study PRJEB28245) | human gut metagenome | biome: gut microbiome; material: fecal sample | place: Denmark | collected 2008 | reverse complement strand
ACATTGACAGGGGAATGCGCCTCCTTTTTTACATGAAAAACACTATCTTTGTGCCATGAAAGAAATGTTAGAATCTATACCAAGGATAGAATTAGCCCTGATCATCATCGGGGTGTTTGTACTCATATTAGGTATTATCTTGGGATATGCCATGATACATGAGTACAGGATATATCTTGATGATCACTATAAGGCTCGCTATAGCTTTCGTGACTTCATCAAGAGGGAACGCTTTTATATATATTTGTTCTTTGCATCCATATTTATCTTCCTAACAAACCTCTTGTATTTCTTAGCGTGAGTTTCGGATAGAATGGATGAATTAGCTTTATGGTGGATACTTGTCCTGTAATTGGAGATAGATCTTTATTTTTACGGTAAAAAAAATGAATGATATGATAAATTATTTGACAACAAAAAATCGGTTGCTGGTCGCAATGCTTGCATTTATTCTTCCATTTTCTTTTGCGAAAGCAGAAGTAAAAGAAGATGGAAAGACTATTTCGCAAGGCTGGTACGTCGGTATTGAGGGTGGAATGCCTTTCGGTTTCTCTACTTTCTCAAGTCTCGGACATGACAAGACGCACCTCGGTTGGGCTGCTGGCTTATATGGTGGCTATCGTTTCAACTCCATATTCTCGGCTGAGTTATCTGCCAAGTATGGAGAAATGAACTTGTCTGCACAAGACTGTTGCGTAGAACGTAACTATTGGTTGGGTAGCGACGGTATGCTTTACAACGCAGGTGTCCTGGGCATGGACAGTTGGGAATATGCCAATCTGAAAAGCCATGTCAGGATGGGTTGGTATGGGGCAAGAGTGAACGTTAATCTCCTTGGACTGTTCCACAAGACAGCTAACAGCCGATGGGATTTGGCTGTTTCACCTCATATATATGCAGTAACGACCAAGGCTGATATCCAGACTATAGCCGATGATGCCAAGGTAATGAAAGGTTCTACCAACTGGCATTTGGGTTATGGTGCAGACTTGCAGGTTGGTTATCAACTGACCTCATGTCTGAAATTGGGCATCTATTCCGGTTTGACCCGTCTTACTGGCGAACGTATGGACGGAATGCCAGAACATCTGCATAAGAACAACTTTGTTTGGGAAAGTGGAGTAAGATTAGGGATTAACCTCTCTAAAAAGAAGAACAAGGTAGCAGAAACTCCATCAGTTCCACAACAGGAGGTTCTACAACAGGAACCAACTTCTTCTTCGGAGGAGGTCAACCTGAAAGAAACTGTGGATAAGGCTGAAACAAAAGTTGTTGAACAAGACATAAAAGAATCTGCAAAGGTGACTTTCCCTGTCATATATTTCACCTTCAATAGTATCGACATCCAACAAAATGAAGAGACTAAATTGAATGATATTCTCAAAACATTGAAAGAGAATCCGAACATGAAGGTGACGGTAACAGGTTGGTGTGACACAAAAGGCAGCGTGACTGTCAATAAACGTATATCTCGCCAGCGTGCAGAAGCCGTAAAGACTTGGCTTGTGAAGAATGGCATAGAGGCTAATCGCATTACTGCAATAGGAAATGGTAGCGATGACACCCAAGATGCGGATAAGGCTCGCCGAGTAGAGACAACAGACAATCATCAGTAACCCATAAAACAAGATAGAAAATGAAAGCAAAAAGAATATTTAATATTGGGTTATGGGTGCTGTTATGCGTCCCATGCCTGTTGGCAAGCTGCGACCATGATGTTCATTCTGATGAGGAAGAAAGTGGCTTGTCTGTATCGCTCACTTGGGCAGATGAAGCCGACCAAGGTACAGAAGTGAAGGATGTGAAGCTCTGGATATTCAATGCCGATGACGGTTCGCTTGTAGAGGAAAAACATGGTGGCAGTGCTCAGGAGTTGGCAAGCCAACGCTTCGCTCTTCCTGAAGGGCATTATCAGATATTGGCTATTACCAATCTCATAGAGCCATTCTTCACCACTGACCAGACCCGGGCTTTGACCAACTGGAACAATATTCAGATAGGCTTGACCAATCCTAAAGATGTAAGGAACAATGCCTATTTTGGAGTTGCCGATGTGAAGATAGATAACAAGGAAGGCAGCTATGTGGTGCAAAACCCGATGAAGAGCGTGCTTGCCGAACTGACCGTCATCATAGAGAATGTACCTAAAGGTACAGAGATGAGTGGCAAGGCATTAGATGCAGCCTGGTGTCTGTTCCCTACACAGAAGAATAGTGATGGAGAATACGGTTTGCCGAGCATAGAGCCAACGGAAGTGGAAATACCTACTATCCTGGCTACGGAATCAACCCTGAAATCGGAAGTCATCCGGCTGATGCCGACCATACAGGGAAGTTCTGCCTCTCATGTTTATCTCCGCCTCTTGCTCCCTGACGAGACCTTGCAGGAGTATGACATCACCGCCCCTGCGATGAAGGTTGGAGGAAAGTATGAGTTGCGACTCAACTACAACCAAATGCAGCCAAAGATGAATCTGGAAGCTACCATCAACGGTTGGACGAACCTCAACAATGAAGTAGAAATCAAATAATAATAATAACATTTAAAATATTGATAAAATGAAAAAGATGACGAAGTTTTTCGCCCTTGCACTCTTGGCAGGTGCAATGGTTTCATGCAGTACAGAAGACACCGCACCTTCTACCCAGAACGATAAGGTAGCCGTGCAGTTTACTGGTGGTATCAGCGTAAACACCCGTGCTGCTGGTGTAGCTTGGGCTGATGGTGACAAGATTGGTATCTTCATGACAGAAGCTGGCAAGACACTCTCTGCGGATGTAATCAAAGAGGGTGTTGACAATGTTTGCTATCAGTCAAATGGAAGTATAGCCTTTTCACCTGTTTCTGGTGGTAAGACTGTTTTCTTCCCGATAGATGGAGATGTGGACTTCTATTCTTACTATCCACAGACCACTGTCAATGACTACAAGGTTGCACTTGATGTAACAGACCAAACGAAACAAGAAACTATCGACTTCATGTATGCCAAGACAGAAGGCTGCAACAAAGCTACGCCACAGGTTGACTTGAAGTTCTTCCATAAGTTAAGCAATCTTATTTTGGATGTTCAACCAGGTAACGGTCTCACGCAAGAAGACCTTAAGAAAATGACTGTGACAGTGAAAGGCCAGAATACCAAAGCCACTTTCAATCTTGTGGATGGAACTATCTCTGGTGAAGAAACTCCTGCGGACATCACGATGAAAACTACCGAAGCTGGCAAGCTGTATGAGGCAATCCTGCTCCCTACAGAAGAAGCAAGCCGAGTGATAGAGTTTGACCTCAAGAATGGTTACGACGCTCCTTTTGTATGGACAATGCCTGTAAAACTTGAGGGTGGCAAAAGATACCACTATACAGTAGTAAAATTGAGTCGTTCTGCCGTAGATATTTCTGGAACCATTAAGTCTTGGACAGAGGCAGGAGACAATAATGAACATATAGCACAATAACAACTCTTAAATAACAAGATATATGAAGAAATTTAGATTCTTATACATTACTGTCGCAGCATTGCTGTTTGCAGCTTGCGCTAACGAAGAAGACGGTATCGGCAACAATGGTCCTGTTGCTGCTACAGTAAAGGCGGATATTTCCAACAATATCAAAACCCGTGGAACTGCAGACAACGACAAATGGACAACTGGCGACGCTATCGGTGTGTACGTCACTTCCGCAGGAAACACAAAAGGAACAAATGTAAAGTATGAATATGACAGATATGGTGAATTTGTTTCGGCAAATCCTATTTATTTTAGAGATAACGCGGAACAGACATTCAGTGCGTATTATCCATACATTGATGACCCCAATAATGACAAATTCGATGAGGATGGTTGGTTAATAAATGATTGGACTATTGATTACAGCAATCCAAGTAATACCTTATTAGCAAACGATTTTCTCTTTGCCTCGGGAGCAACAGCCAGCAAAGCATCGCCAATGGTTAATTTCACTGACTTGAATAATGTGGGTGAATCCTTGCCAGAGAAAGATCATCGCTTTAAGCACAAGATGAGTATGATAGAATTTACGGTCATTGCAGGAGAAGGTATAGAGGCCAGCAAGAGTGATCTTCAAAGTATAACATTGGACAAGATAAAGACACAGGGTAAGATAAATGTAAAAACAGGTGCGACAGAAGTCACAGGGACTTCTTCCCTAAAAACCTTACCAGTAACAGGTTTTTTGACCGATGTCAGGGTCTGCAAGTTTATACTCTTCCCGCAACAGTTCGAGAACAAAGAATTGACCATTAGTTGTAGTGTGTTGTATAACGAAAATACTATTAACAATTATACAACAAAGATACCCCTACCAAATGGATTCGAAGGTGGTAAAAAATATACTTATACTATCTCTGTTAGAAATAATAGTATAGTAATAGGAAATGCAAGCATAACGGGTTGGGGTATTGGCGCAGACAATGAATTTCTCGATGCAGAAATAGAATAGTTATGATAAAGAAAATACTGACATATTGCGCAGAGCAACTCAATAGCTATCTTGGTCGATACTACCATCGACCACAAGGGCTTGCAGAAGTTGGACATATAGGTCAAAGAACAGGAGAAATTCCTAATAAGGTAATCGTTTCATTGGTGAATGTGGAACGAGAAACTGCAGGAGGTATCTCAAACAATGTTCAGGCTTATGGTGGCAGCTTCACATCCTCTTCTGCCCCATTCTTGCTGAATCTGAAAGTAATGTTTGCGGCTGTTTTTGAGGAAAAGCAATATGCGGAATCATTGTCAGTATTTTCCAAGGCATTGGCTTTCATACAGTCACAGCAGAAGTTTATGGTTGACAATGTGAAATATACTCTAACTTTGGAAACAGTATCCACATTTGACTTTCATAACATTTGGACAACAATGGGAGGGCAATATTATCCTTCTGTTGTGTGTAAACTCACTGGAGTTGTAATTGATTCTAATGAAATTAAATCAAGCGGTTCAACTGCTCAGAACACAGAAGTACAAACATAAAATTGACAGCATGAGTACATATCGTTCATTATATAGCTTTCGTATAGAGCATGAATACTTTGAGGATAGTAACGGTAATGCCTTGATGTGTTCTGTCCTACCTTCAGCACAAAAGCTGATGGCGCAACGAGGTTTGCTGTTTCGACAGACTGACGAAAACGAATGGACGATATTGTATGATACGGAAAATGCAGGTTTAGATACCGAATCTGACATCATTGAGTTTGGAGTCTTGATGTCTGAACCTGCATTTGTTTTTTACACCGAATGGCAAAACTTCAATCCAATGGTTGCCTATCAGATAGACTTACCGATTGGAAAGTCCGAAGTTAATGCTACAGACGTGATAACTGAAATTGGAGTGAAAAGGAGTTTTGGAATACCATTTTGCACTATAATGATTCATTTGACAGAAGAGTTATGGCAAGCAGCAAAGAAGGATGTTCCACTGAAGAACACTCTAATATTCAAAACTCCTGAGCGTTTTTGGGAATATGTCTTCATTTGTCAAAATACGAATAGAGAAATATCCTCAGAATGCTTGAAATTGGAAACAGACAAGGAAATACTAACGTTTAGATCATTTGAAAGGACAAATGAATTTGGAAGAAACGCATTCCGCACCGTGTCGGAGAAAGCAGTGCCGATGCGGGAACGCTATGACATAAAATTGAATCTGATTGTTACCCACGACAAAGAGCAAAAACAATATTTGCTGAGAAATATAGAGCATCCTATACCAGGTCAATTCAAAAGCAAAGCGGATAAATTGAGACAAGTCTGCTATTTTTAGTAACCAAATGCAAAATGCAATCTGACTACAGATGCTTTTGTTTATCAAAAATCATCAATGCGTATGGCACAAATGAAGACCCCAGGCGTTTACATTCAAGAGAAGAACGCTTTTTCGACAAGTGTTGTCGAGGCCGCAACCGCCATCCCCGCTTTCATCGGAATCACAGAGAAGGCTGTTAATGGTTCGGAATCCTTGGCTAACAAACCTTGGAAAATCACCTCAATGACTGAGTTTGTTCAGTACTTTGGAGGTGCACCAAAGCCAGTGTTCAATCTGAGCATAGCCACAGATTCCAACGATGCTTTATATTGCAAAGAAATTGTCGAAGGGCAATACTTTAAGGTGTCAAAGCCTTCTGCCCTTTATACCTTATACTATAACATGGTCATGTTCTTTGCGAATGGAGGCGGAACTTGCTATATTGTATCTGTCGGAACTTATAAAAAGGGAAAAATCGACAATGACAATATAAAATTAGCCTTAGACTCGTTAAAGAAGATTCGTGAGGTAACTTTGATTGTCGTACCAGAGGCTGTTAATACTGCAAAAGAAACCTGCAAGAATATTCAAACGGATGTGATTATGCACTGTGGTGAAATGCAGAATCGTTTTGCAATCTTTGATGTGCATCCAAAGGAAAAAGATGAAGACCTATGTCGCAACAAATAGAAGACTTCCAAACAGGCATAGGTTCAAATTATCTTTCTTACGGTGCTGCATACTATCCTTATTTGAACACTTCTGTTATAAGTGATAAGGATATTGACGGAACGGTACTCAGATGGGAAACCGCTCCTAAATTGGAATCTGTATTTGGAGAAAACTCTAAACTTCAAAAGTATTTGGATGATTGTTTCAAGATTGAAGAAGGAAAAGAAATCACCGATACAGCGCGCAACAATGCACATAGTGCACTTTTGATAAATTGGGATGAATATAAAAATGCCGCCAACAAGGTTAAGGAATATCTCAATCTACTTCCTCCTTCTGCTGCAATGGCTGGTATATATGCAATGGTGGACAACACCCGTGGTGTATGGAAAGCTCCAGCAAACGTTTCTCTCAATTATGTAAATAGTCCTACTGAGACTATAAGCGACCTTGAACAGGAAGATCTGAATATGCCAATGAACGGAAAAGCGATTAATGCCATTCGTACATTCCCTGGTGAAGGTATTAAGGTTTGGGGTGCTCGCACACTTGATGGAAATTCACAAGACTGGCGTTACATTAATGTACGTCGCACCATGCTTTTCATCGAGGAATCCGTAAAGAATGCAGCCAAGGCTTATGTGTTTGAGCCAAACGTTTCTAATACATGGCTCAATATGAAGTCTATGATTGGTAGCTTCTTAAATGGTGTATGGAAACAAGGTGGTCTTGCAGGTTCTGTTCCAGAGGATGCATATTCTGTTCAAGTGGGCCTTGGAGAAACCATGACGCAAGACGATGTTCTCAACGGAATCATGCGTATTACCGTGTTGGTAGCCATTACTCGTCCAGCAGAATTCATCGAGATTACCTTCCAACAGCAGGTGCAAAAGAGTTAAGGAATGATTTAGTAATTGATTAAAAACAAGATATTATGGCAGAGACTGGTGCAACACAAAGCCAAAACACTTGGCCGGTACCTGAATTTCACTTTAGTGTGGAAATTACCAATGTAGGAGTTATTTCATGCAAAGAGGTTTCAGGGCTTGAGACTGAATTTGACGTAATCGAATATCGTGCAGGCGACTCTCCTGAGTTTACAAAGACGAAGCAGCCTGGTCTGCGCAAGACAAGCGACATTACCCTCAAGAAGGGAATCTTCATGAGTGACACCAAGATGTGGGACTACATTGGACAAGTGAAGATGAATACTATTCAGCGTGAGACCATCACCATCAAGCTACTTGATGAGTCTGGAAATCCTGTCCAAAGCTGGCAAGTTGTAAATGCTTGGCCGAAGAAAATGCAAGTAGAAGGCTTCAAGGCAGAAGGTAACAGCGTGGCAATGGAAACTATGACGCTCGCTCACGAAGGAGTCAAACCTATTTAAATTTAGAAGAAAATGTCAGCAAATACCAACAACTGGGCACTTCCAGTGCTATTCCACTTCAGCGTAGTGTTCAAACTGCCAAGTGGTGATGTCATAGCCTCCTTTAGGACGGTAAGTGGCATAGAACAGGTGTTGGAATTGCAACAACAGGCTCAGCAAGGAGACAATGACCTATGGTTGCCAACAGGCGTAAGCCATAGTGACATTGTCCTTGCTCGGGCACTCGAACCTCTCTCTGACAATATCAACACGTGGGTGACTGACTGCATAACCTTCAAGGAAACAAACAAGAAGATAGAGCCATGTACATTGATTATTTCATTGCTTGACGAGCAGAATAATCCGATAAGTTCCTGGGAATGTCTAAGAGCTATCCCATATAAATGGAAACTTGACGATTTGAATGCGGAGAACAGCAGTTTGGCGATAGAAACATTAACACTTAAACACAGTAAACTGAGGAGGATTAAGTAATGCCAATTGTCATCAAGGAAATCAGGGTGAATACAGTGGTGGAGAAAAAAATCATCACTCACCAAGAAATATCAGAGGAGATTTATCACAAGATAAAGAATGAGATATTAGAAGAACTCGAATGCCATGTAGATGTAAATCCACAGGATAAGAGTAAAAACAATCGCTAACATTTGTAGCTTATGGAACATCTTATCATACAAGCATATTCTGATGACAAGTTCAGAAGCAAGCAAGGTGGACAGATAACGATTTTACTGAATCCTGAAAATATCAAGACAGGAAAGAGAATACGTTACAATAAAGACAAGCAACTGGGAGCGATCGGCAAGAACAACATCTTTGATAGATATGACTCAGAAAACCTCTCATTCGATTTTACCATTGACTGTACAGGTGCTGTTGAAGGAACACTACAAAGCGATACTGCTACCGCCAAGGTCAAAGAGATAGAGGACAGCGTATATTGCTACAATAGCGAACTGCACAGACCGTCCTATGTAGAAATAGTTTATGGCTCGGTTATGTTCAAGGGACAGGTCGCCAAGATGAACGTAGATTATTCTTTGTTCAATGGCGCAGGCGATGCACTTAGGGCAAAAGTTGGAATGGAGTTCGTAGGCTATATGGCAAGCGATGAGGAACGCAAGAAATATCCCAAGAACTCTCCTGATATGTCTCGTCTCATAACAGTCAAGGATGGTGATACGCTTGCCAAACTTTGCTACGAGGCATACGGTGATTCTACTTTGGTTGCGCAAGTGGCAAGATTTAATAATCTCAACGGATTCAGAAACATTCCAGCAGGAACAGAACTTCTGTTTCCACCATTGAGAAAAAGTCAATAATATAACATATAAGGAATATGGCAGACTCTCCATCAAAATACAAGGACAGAATCGTTGCATGGACTATCAATTGCGACGGCAAGGCACTGGACGACTCCTACAAGTTGGTTTATGCCCAAGTACATCTTGCCATCAATCGAATAGGAAAGGCTACATTGAAGTTCTATGCTGGCGATATGGACAAGCAGACTTTTGATGAGACTGATGCCAATTCTTTCAAACCAGGAACTACCATACGCATTGATGTTGGCAACATTGACAAGCAAAATACAATCTTTGAAGGTGTTATACTTGAAATAGGTATAAAAATGGGGCGAAACTCACGCTCCATGATGATAGTGGAATGTAGGGATTATGCTTATCATGCGACACAAGGACGTAAAAATCGGATATTCGAGAAAAAGAAGGATTCGGAAATAATAAAGGACGTTTTGAAAGCATACGGTACGGTAAATGTCGATGCAACTTCCTATCAACATCCCGAAATGGTACAATATTACTGTTCCGATTGGGATTTTGCCTTGTCGAGGGCTGATGCCAATGGATTATTTATATATACAAGAGGAAAAGAAATTAACGTCTTTAAGCCAAAGGTAAGTGGGAAGCCTGTACTGACCGTTACTAATGGCGTTGATTTAATAGACTTCGATGGCGGACTTTCGGGCAATGAGCAATATGGCAAGTATGAGGCTGTTTCTTGGGATCCTGCCACGCAGAACCAAGTGAGGCAAACTGCATCTGCGCCAACTTTGAACGAACAAGGCGACATCACCATCAAAAAATTGGCAGGAGATGATAGTCAAATATTGCAAACTGATGCCCCTCTCGACAAGAACGCCCTAAAGCAATGGGTTGACAGCCAAGCGTTGAAAGCTGGATTGGCAAGATACCACGGTTCGTTCAGCTTTTATGGAGCTGCCGAAGTCGTTCCTGGATGTATCATAGAGCTAAAGGGATTGGGCAAGCGGTTTAATGGAAAAGTATATGTGGGTTCTGTGACGCATACGATAGAACGAAATGAATGGATTACAAAGGTAGGCATGGGAGTTCCTGCCAACAACATAACAGACGAAGCAGATGTGATTGCTCCTACTGCCGCAGGATTTTTACCGGGAATGGAAGGGCTTCACATTGCGGTGGTCAAGAAACTTGATGGTGACATATCCAAGCAATGCCGCATACAGGTAGAGCTGCCATGGATGGATGGCGAAAAGAAATTGCTTTGGGCTCGCCTTTCGTCAGTATATGCCACCAATCAGTCGGGAATCTTCTTTCTTCCCGAAATAGGCGACGAGGTGGTTGTGGGATTCATCAATAACAGCCCAAACTACCCGATAGTCCTTGGAGGGATGTATGGAAGCAAACACACTCCTCCATTTGGATATGAGGCAAAAAACAATATAAAGGCGATTGTGACTCGTTCAAAGATGTCTGTTGAGTTTGACGAGGAAAAGAAAATTATAACAATTCAAACGCCTGCAAAGAATACGATAGTGATGAGTGACGAGGGAAAATCCATCTCTGTTACAGACCAAAACAAAAACAAGATGGTCATGGACAGTAATGGTATAGAACTTAGCTCTTCAAAAAATATAAAACTGACAGCGAAAGGTAACATTGCACTGAATGCAGCCGGAAAAGTCAGTATAGATGCAAAATCGGATGTCGATATAAATGGAACAAACGTAAAGGTTACAGCCAAAGTCGGTGCGAAGGTCAAAGGCAATGCTACGGCGGAACTTTCAGCTTCTGGTCAGACCACTGTCAAAGGCGCAATGGTAATGATAAACTGATAAAGATATGCCAAATGCTGCAAGATTAACAGATATGCACACCTGTCCGATGCAGACACCAGGACTTCCTCCTGTTCCGCATGTAGGCGGTCCGATTATTGGACCAGGAGTGCCAACGGTACTGATAGGAAAACTTCCTGCAGCCGTTATGGGCGACATGGCTACTTGCGTTGGGCCGCCCGACACTATCATTAAAGGTTCAACAACAGTGATGATAGGTGGTAAACCTGCTGCAAGGATGGGCGATACAACAGCACATGGGGGTAGCATCATCATGGGTTGTCCTACAGTTATCATAGGTGGTTAGAAATGATTAAATGGATACTAGATATGACAGATACAAAAACGTTCTTAGGAATAGCATGGAACTATCCTCCACGCTTTAAAGGTGGCGGAAGTTCGCAACCCACTGAGATGGTTGCAAACGAGGCTAATATTCAGCAAAGCATTATGACCTTGTTGAGTACAATGCCTGGAGAAAGAGTACATCGTTATGAGTATGGTTGTCCCATTAGGGAATACGCCTTTGAAATGATGACGGCATCCACAAGAACGATGTTACGAGACCGAATAGAACAGTCGATAATTCTGTTTGAGCCAAGAGTGATAGTCAATCGGATTGATTTCGAGGAGAAACAAGACGAGGGGAAAATGAATATCTTCATAGACTATACAATAAGGCAGACGAATCGACGAACCAATATGGTTTATCCATTCTATTTTGTAGAGGGAACAGATTTAGTAAACTTATAAAAACAAGATATTATGAGCATAAGAAAAATTATCTATACAGCAATGGCTCTTATCACTATGAGCTTTACTGCATGTACGCAAAATGAGGATATGGCTCCAACGCTGAAAGGGCAGGAAATCAATGCCACTTTCTCTGTTGGAGGTATGCAAACTCGTGTCAATACATTGGGATACGGTAACAATTGGGAGGATAAAGATAAACTGACAGTAAGTATATTTACGGATTATGATCCTGGTAGTACGACTGTTCTTTCTTTTAATAGTGCAACAAACGAATGGTCTCGTACAGGAAGTTTTCGTTGGTTAACCGGATACGACCAACATACTATTTTGGCTGTATATCCATCTGACATGGATTTTTTGCAAGAAAATCTACAGTATGATTTACAAACAGACCAAAGCAGCGAAGGTAATTTGAAAAACGCTGATCTCATAACTGGATATTGGCACGATTTTCCTCGGTTCGATTTAAGCATTCCTATGAAGCATCGCATGTCGCTGGTAACAATTTTCTATGAAATAGGTGAATACGATCATCCTAATAAGGATATAAGTAACCTACGGATTTGTTCGCCATGCAATGGGGCTAGCTTTAGAATATCAAACGATGATTGGATAATGGACACTTCTAATTATAAAGAGCCAACGTTGGTATATGCATGCCAGACAGGAGATGATGGAGGAAAGTCTTTCTCTGCAATCATAGTACCAGGCTCGTTAGACACAAGTGCTGATTTTTTGAAGTTTACTTTAGACGGGCAAGATTATACCGTCAAGTTAAAGCAAAAAACAGATTTTTTGGAAGGGCATCGTTACATCTATAGTCTCAAAAAAATAGGAAGAGACAAAGTGGAACTCGCAGTCCGCAATCAAGGTGTTCTGCCTGGTTGGGAAAATGAAGAAGAACTATAACAAATAAAAGGAGAATATAATTATGCGTAAGATTATCCAATACATGATGATGGCATTGATTGCTGTTGTTTTGGCATCATGTGCTAATGATATAAGCGAAGAATCTACACCAACTGTTAAAAGTAATATACGGTTTGTTGTAGATGACTTTCCTATGTTTGAGAAACCTTCTACCCGAACTATCGGCGAAGAAGACAAGGGTAAGACAGCATGGGCTGTTGGAGATGAAATCTGTGTAAAGTTAGAATCTAAAGAGTTAGGAACCCAGACTGCAACTTTAAAATATAATGGAGTAAAGTTTGAACTTCAAGATGGTAACTCATTGGGCTATCTTGAGGATGAACCTGTGACGGCTTATGCTTACTATGCTCCAAATCGTAAATGGTTAAATGATGGTAATCTTGGGTATAAGGATGGTGAACACGATGGAACTGCAGAGTTCCTCGAAGCAACTTGCACAGTTCATTATGGCGATGATAATTATGTGGATATATCATTTGCCAATGCAACACGCAATTATTCACGCCTCCGTATAGCAACCATTCCTAAAACAGAAATAAAGGTGGATGCCGATAACTTTGCTCCAACAGATAATCCTAAACTTTTATACATGACATATACCCTTACTTCTGACGAAAAGGGGAATGCCTATTTGTATGGAACTTTCGATAATAATTCCATCGTTACTGTGAAATATAGAGGAGCATCTTTGGCAACTCATAAATTCTCGAAAAAAACAGAAAATGCTAAGAGTTATGCTCTGGATGCTACTGTCATTTCGGCAAATAGTGCAGAAGAAATAAAGTCAGCTATCCAGAAAGAAGTAGCAGATGGCAAGACTGCTATAAGACTCAACCTCGCTTCTGATGCTGGCGATAATGAGTTTAATGCTATCCGCGAAGCTTTTGAGAATGTGAAATCTGGCACTATAGATCTCACTCTAATAGGATGCAAGGAAATTCCTGCAGATGGTTTGAACAACCAATCAGGAGGACTAGAGGCATTAAAGTCTATTACTTTGCCTGATGTGACAAAAATTGGAAAGTATGCCTTACTCTTCTGTGTGGATTTGGAAGAAATTTGTGCTCCGAATGTTTCTGCTATAGATGAAGGTGCATTTGCAGAATGTTACCATTTGAGAAAAGTAACTTTGGGAGAACTCACGGATGTAAAAGGTGACTATGAACACGGGGATGGAATTTTTGGCTTGGATTCTCATTCTATAGAAAATATAGATTTAGAGTTGTCTGAAAAACAGAGAATAATGACCAAGCAACTAATTGATGGTCGTTATTGTTGGACTCCAACTGAAGAACCCTATCAGATGAGTAAAGACCATACAAGCAGATCTTTCCTTGGAATGACATTCAATTCTATAACATGTGGGATGAAGTTTCAGTAATAATACATATTGGTTATGTACACAACAATACAAAATAGAAAATTATCAAGGGTTATTCCTTTGCACAATAAGAGAACTTTAAATAATGGAAGTAAATCACCAATTCAGCGATATCATGCCATTCAAGCAGGTTTTCCTGATTATGATTACTTGGTTGATCGAAATGATATAAACAGAGGTAAGGAAACAAACTCCGAGACTAGAGATTATGTCAATAACATGGGGTATAATGGAGGATCCATTTATTTAAAGTATGAAACAAGTTGTTCTCCAGTTAACATATTTAGTGTTCACGCAAAAGAAGATTCTATCCCTAATCCAAGAATTTATATTCCAGGTAGGTGTTTTTGGGATGCAGGACATGCTCTAGCAAAAACTCTGGGTGGAGATGGAACAAGTACAAAGCATGTATTTCCACAAAGCCCACCAGTTAATCAAGGTAACAGAAACCATATGTATCAAATTATACCAGGAATTAGAAACTATCAACTTTGGCGGAATCATGAAGAGACTTTTAAAAGGGATGTGGACTCAAAAGGATGTGGGAGATGGTATGTACATGTATCTTAACTAATTCAAGTTTGAGTTATGGTAATTTAAGAAAAATAAAGTATAAAATATCTTGAAGTCCTTTCAAATGCAAAATAGAAATTCTTAAATTTCTTTAGCGAGTGAACGGAATGATAACCATTCGTGAAATTTCTAACTTCACGATTCCGAAAGTCGAACGACTAACATGTATAGCTGATGTTTTACATTAAAGTTTGAATGTTTAAACGCTTTTCGAAAAATGTAAATATTTATATAGGCATATGGCAACAATTATACAATACATGCAGGAAGGAACTCTACATGGCGAGTTTGAAGTTGACAAGACTCAACTTCAACTCTTTCATGCGTTAGAATCTGACTGGTATGAGATATTCCAGTGGTTAATGTCATCAGATGGCAAATTATCATCTGATGACAACGATAAAGACCACCATGAAAAAATCTCTGCCTTATGGCACAATCATGTCCTTACAGTTCTGTTAGATATTCGTCATAAAAATCTGAAAAAGTATGCTGTCTCTTTTGCCAACGGTTGCGGTACGACATTGCAGAATGAATATACAGAAGACCTACGAAACAAGATAGAGGGATGGATTGGTAGATTATCTATCTATTTGAGCAACGCCTATACAGAAGGTATGCCAACACCTGCAATTCGTATTGCAGAAAGCATAAAAGAACAACTTGAAAAGTCACTTCCGATAGCAAATTCATCTCCTCGTAGGCGTAACTTCATACAAAGAATGTTAGACGAGAATAATCGTCCCTATTTCTCGATGCTCGGTGTTGTTGCGGATATTCAGTCGAAGTTCGATTTTTATATGGACCAGTTAGAGAATAGCGGTGATATGGATGCTGCCCAAGCTCTACTTCTTACTTTTGTACGAAACTACTGCCGCATTGTGAAACGGTTTAATCATAAGTTTGAGGAATTACCAAGCTTCTATCTACATGAAATATTAAAGGCGACACCGAAAGATGCTATTCAAGATAGTGCATACGTGGTCTTGTCTCCAAATAAGGAGATGGTAAACAAAACGTTTTCACTTCCAATGGGTACACGTTTTGTTGCAGGCGAAAGTACGGAAGGAAATACGCTGTATTATTCTCTTGCAGAAAAAGCATACGTTGTTCCAACCATACTCGAATCTGCACATACTCTGTTTCTACAAGGAACAAGAGTAATCACTGCCCCTATAGCCCTTGAAGGTAAGGATAATGGCGTGCTCTTTAAAAACAACAATCCTGCCAACAAGCAGCAAGAGTTAGGTTGGGCAATTTCCTCTCCAATGTTATTACTTGCAGAGGGAACACGAAATGCGTCTCTTCGCTTTATGATGGCAGGAAGAATGGATTTGGCGCAATCGGTTGCAGACAACACCACATTTCGTTTGTTTACAAGCAATGAGGATGGTTGGACGGAGAGAGAACTTTCTGTTGTTTACAATAAGCAAGAAGAATGTTTGTTGTTTACATTTACAATTGCAGATGGAGATAATCCTCTTTCTGTTTGTAGCAAAGACATTCATGGTATAGATACGGCATATCCTACAGTACGCATACTCATCAATGATTTGCCTATCAACGTTACAGAAATGGCAAGTGTCCTGTTTAGGGATATTCAAATAAAGGTAGAGGTTTCAGACATCCGTACTTTTAGCCTGTATAGTGAAGTTGGCGAAATGGACTCCACACAACCATTCTATCCGTTTGGTACAACAGGCGAAAAAGGTTCGTGGTTCATTTTCGGTAATGAAGAACTGGCAGCGAAGAAAATTCAGAGCGTGGTTCTGAAAGGAACATGGAACAAAATACCTGATGGTGGCTACACCTTATTATATAAAGACTATGACTTAGAGCAGCCTATAAAAAATGGCAGTTTTAAGGCTATCTGCGAATGGCAGGAAAATAGTCAATGGAATGTTTGCGGCAACTCCCCTATTCAACTGCTTGAAACTGACAAGAACAGAAATGTTAAGGAAGATGTGGCGTTGACTTTAAATATTGCCGACAATTCACTACTGGGAACAAACAACTCGTATGCTTATACCAAGAAGGCAAACGGATTCTACCGCATACGGTTGAGTGAGCCAAGCATTGGCTTTGGCATGGATGTATATCGCAAGCAATTTGCAGAGGTCATGGTATATAACAGCAAGGCTAAGGAAAGAAATCAGAAACCTGTACCGAACATGCCTGTAATGCCGATGCTTGCAGATACAACATTGTCTTATACAGCAGTAGATTGTTTAGGTGAAAAAGGTACATTATATAGAATCAATGATACCAATGGATATGAGAAAGTTGAGTTGGAAAATGGCAATATACCATTACTTCCCGACCTTGGCAAACATTACGTATATCTCAATCTTACAGAAATAGACCATGTTAAGCAAATTAGGTTCTATTTCAATCTGCGGTATGCGAAATATGGTAGTCGTATAGGTTCTGTCAAAGATAGTGCTGCATCCGTTATAGAGTATAGTAATTGTGGTGAAAGCCAATGGAAACGTTTCCCATCGGAGTGCATCTTGCAAGAAGCCACAAACGGATTGACACGTAGTGGATTCATGGTGCTAAACACTTATGACAACACTAACAAATGCCTGTTTACAAGTAACGAGGTTTGGATTAGAATTGGTTTTGAAAATGATGTAGCTCCCAACAATATCATTGTTGATGGCATCTATCTGAACTGTTTCAAGGTGCAATGTGAAAATGGTGATGGTAGGCAGCTAACAGCGGATTCAATATCTGCCTTGACTATTGAAGATCCAAGGGTGTTGGAAGTAAGTCAACCTATGGATGGCTTTGGTGGAAAACTTGCTGAGGATGAAAAAGCGATGTCAATAAGAACCACTACTCGCATATCAACCCGCAATCGTGCCTTGAATGGCTGTGATTATGAGAAAATGATATTAGAGCGGTTTGATGACATCGAAAAAGTTTGTTGCATACCTGTGGCTAAAGATAGCAGTGATGTCCGTATAGTTGTGTTCCCTCATCCCGAGAAGCGTGTGTTGCCACAGTTACCAAATTGGAAATTGGCAGAGATAGAACAATATATAAAGAGTTTTGTTTCACCATTTGCCAAGATCCGAGTGGTTAACCCTACATACGAGACGATAACAATCAACATGACGGCTATATTAAAGAAAGATGGAGATGCAGATGAAGCGCGGAGGAGACTATACAGACGTATCTACAATTTCTTTGTGCCGTGGTTCGTCAAGGCGCAACTACCAGAACTCGGCAAACGCTACTCGTATGAGGAACTGAAAGCATGGTTGGTGAATGACGAAGGTATAGAGCGTTGTGTCTCTTTAACTATCGAAGGAGGACACAATAAGCCATCTTATGATGCCAAGGGTAAACTCGAAGATGTGTATTACCTCAGTAGTACTGAAAGCGGTATCCTTTATCCCAAGGATATAAATATCACAATCACCGATGCTGGTGAAGGAATTGAAGATTCAAGTATTGGTACAAACTTTATAATTGGTTAGAGTATGAGCGACAACAAGAAAAATAGAGAAGAACTAAAGAACTATTTCCGTAAAGGAAATGTTCCGACAGAAGAGCATTTTGCGCTTCTGATAGATTCTGTGGTCAACATCGTAGATGACAAACCATTGTTTGCTACTGATATACCAGAGAATGAATCTCTAAAAGAAGATAGTACAGAAGAGAGGATAAAGCCTGAGCAAGCAAGTGAAACTTCGGTTGATGCGTACTTGACTATACCGGCAGATGGCGATTGGTATCAATTACCTGTAGAGTCCGCTGTAGATAAAGAAATTGATGGCTGCAGAATCTATCGAGTTTATGCTTCATGTTACAATAAACGAGATGATTCCTATGACCTGTGCGTAGCGACAGCCTCACATTGTAGTGGTAATGATAGAAAAATCCTATCACCACAGAAACATTGGTGGGGATGGTCGGGAAACATCAAGATACGTTGGTATTATAAAGATGACCAACTATTTCTGCAAATGCGAAGTAAAGGAGATAAAAAAGGAGTGAAGGACATAGCGTATCGAATAGAGAAAATTTGGAACTTCACAAATAGTGTATAACCCATAAACTATACGACAATGAGCGACAATGGTATATATATTAGCAGGCAGTCAGAAGATGAACTCTATGCCGAATTGCAAAAGAGAACCATTCAAGAAATACAAGGACTATCTGGGGATGTGTGGACTGACTTCAATCCACATGACCCAGGTGTGACCATTGCAGATGTGGCCAATTATGCCTTGACCGAATTGTCGTATAAGCTTAGTTTTAAACTGGAAGACTATCTTTCAGATACTAATGGCAAATATTCCATTCAAAAGTATGGTTTGTTTCCAGACAATGAAGTATATCCTACCTCACCTGTAACTACGGATGATTATCGTAAGTTGATTCTTGCGCATTTCCCTGCTGTGGAAAATGTTGGTATTGAAACAGACTGTGAGCATGGAATATATCATGTCCGTTTACGTTTGTCTCCGTTTTTCAAAGGTACTGACATTACTAAACGAGTAAGATGTTTTTTCCACAAACATCGTAACTTATGTGAAAACATAGGTGAAGTGAGTATCGTTGAGCCTCAAAACTTATTATTTAGTGCTGATATAGAACTTGAAACAGACGTGGATGCCATCGACGTATTGGTGCAGGTTTTCCATACTGCCATGTCCTATATTGCTGGGGCAGTGAAAATAGAGGCAAAACCACAAGATGATTTCGCTGTACTAAGTCCTGATGAGTGGTATGACGGAACCGTTGAGGATGTCCGTGTCAGTATTCCAACGCAAAAGAAAACTGAAACGGAACTGTATCACATATTGATGGACATTAAGGGAGTTAAAAACTTCAAGACCTGTTATTTCTATGAAGATACTCCAGACGGGATCTGTGAATACCGTAGGAAAAATGATTTTAAGGGAATTTATAAGTTGGAAATTCCCAACGACCTTAGTCTCATAAAGGTTAGAGTGGGTAATGAAACGGTTGCAATAGATTTCAACCGTTTCAAGGAGAAGTTACGTGCTTTCTATTTTACGAAGAGTACATCAAGAATGCGTTTCTACTTACAGGAACACAAAACTAAAGATGGAAGTTGGGAGAACTGCCCAACAGAAAGCTTGCGTGAAGCTACATACAGAGACGTATATGAGCATTATCCTCTGGAAAATGACCTTCCTCGTTGTTACAAGACAAGCGAAAAGGACTTCACGAAAAATATGACCAATGAAGAAAAAGAGGATGTAAAGAACTTTGGAAGCTATCTTGCTTTGTTCGATAAAGTCATTGAAAGAGGTTTAGGAGAATTAGATAGCGTGAAGACTTTGTTGTCCTTGCGTGAGGATGGTGTGAACACAAAAATGAAACTACGCTATCTTGATTTTCTTGACAACCTGTATGGTGTAGATAGCGAACAAAAGTGGCAATACGAGTTTGGCAGTTATGGTGAGATGGAGACAGAGATGACACGTCGCAGAATGAAATTCTTGCAAGCATTGCCAATTCTGACTCGTGACCGTTTCAAGGCTATGGATATAATGGATGAACGGTCAGTAAAAAATGTTGCTGTCATAAAGCAATATGTATCACTTCTTCTTGGATTTCGGAATAATGAGCAAGTGTCTGTTGGTAATGTGTTGCCAAGCCATAATCTAATCATTATGGGGGAAAGTAGTAAAGGCAAGCATTTTAGAGACAAGCTCAACTCTATGCTGATAGATGAGAAGATGCTTGATGAAGAGTCGGTTATGCCTATTATTCCAAACAAGGCTCCATCTACAGAAAAAGAAAAGCAGTTGAGATATAAATACATACGTAAGAATCTACCGATATTCAACACGAATTTCATCAGTGGTGGATTATTCCGTAATGGAATCAATCTCAACAATTACAAGATAGTGGAACTTGAGCGTGAGTATTTATTGGTGTTCCGCAATGAGGAAGATGGTGAATGGATGAACCTTGGACGTTCAGAAGACAAGGAAAAACTGAATGGCTGGGCGAATACACTATGTCGCTATTTACAAGAATTGAATAATCTTTGCGAGGCGATGTATGTGATAGAAAAAAATCTTTTCATTCCCTCAGAACCATTTACGGTGACTATAGTCTTTACAGGTTGGACAGCAAGGACTCATTCTCCTCAATTCCGAAACAAATGCTTGCAATTGGTTCGTTCCTTACTTCCTGCACACCTAAAGATGGAGGCTTATTGGTTAGGAGCGCAACAAATGCAGTATTTTGAAGAGTGTTACCATTTGTGGCGTGACGGACTTGATGGGAGCAACACCTCTGAAGTTCAGAAAGGCTATCAAAGTTACATGATGAAAATACTGACTACAGACTTTACTGTTGGGGGCAATATCGAAGAAGATACAGATAAAAATAAAGGAGATACATAATGATTCATGTAGGCAAAATATCATTCCATTTCAAGATGGCGGATGAGCAATTCGCTAAAGGACTTTATGCGAATTGGAATGAGTTTTGCCAATCTTGTTTTACAAAAATATTAGAGGAATGTCTTGGTAAATATGATAACAAAGATTCGTATATAGAGGTTGATACTCTAAACCTAAACATTGGCTCTATTGAGCAAAAGGACTTCTATTCTGAGTTTCCTAAGCGTTTGCGTACTGAACTTGAAAGGATAATACTGTCAATTTCTTTAAATGATAATCCTTCTTCTGTCCAAAGGAAACGTTTGGACAATCTGATTCATTACTTAAAATATGGATTCTGTCTTCCAGAATGGAGTATGCATGATTTTGACCTTTTTGAAGATCTTATGCTTTTCAAAAATGAAGAATCAGTATTTGGATTATGCTTTAGCGCATCCTATTGTTTTGAGCGGTTAACAAGACAGCTTGACAAGTGGCAGTTAAATATATTACTTACTCATTGGTTTGTCGGAAAAGATAGTGAACACAATCAAAATATAGTAGTTTGGACTATTCAGAATTTTGATTGTATGCGTTTTCTGCAGGGATATGTTACGGACAATCCATTATTGGCAAGGCATATACCACGTCAGTATGTTGATGAGAATGAAAAAACTGGATGGAATCTGATTTTGTCATGGTTGAAATCTACAGCATTTGGATATTACGAGAAACAAAGATGTCTTGCTGTGATTTTAGATACAAGCCCCCAGCTTGTTCTTCGCTTCATTCGTGAAACGACAGAAGACAATATAAAGGATTTGGCATTATTGCTTGATTCTGAAAGTGTTCATAGTATTATTGTTGCAGAAACGGAAAGTCATGCTGATGTTGATATTCCAGAATATTGGCATCATCTATATCTGTGGTTAATAGAATACTATCCATTCAATGGCGTGGCAATGTTTGGTGACAAGCAACATTTTATCATACACTTACATGAACGATTCTTGTTTTTTATCCGCAAGCGTTCTGTATATGCATACCTTTCAAAAGGAGAACTTACCATGCGCTTTTTATTGGAAGTGTTTGGTACTGATTATTGTTATGACGTATTGAACTTGCTATATCATAATCAAGCGTTGAACGAGGATGGCTCACCAATTAACTCTGATTATTTCAGTCGTGAGATTTACGAGATTCTACTAAAGTTGTCGCTTTTAAAAAGTGAGGAGAACTACAATAAAGAAATTACAGATAATTATAATGAATTAGATAAAAACGATGTTTTTGTTGATGTAGGTGACTTCTTGAAAATGATAAAGCCATTTGAGACCTGGTTAATGGACAACATGATTAGCATAGTCCAGAAAAGAGAATTCTTGACTTTGCTAATTATGACGCAACCGCAGCAGGTGCTTTGTTGGCTAAAAGAAGTCAAAAACATGAACGTCTTAGAATTTTTGCTACAGGTTGTGAGCACAGAAAATGTGTTCACATTGGTTTCTGTTGTATCATATAATGAATATTCATTGCTTTCGTCCATATATTCATCCCTTAATGAAGTAGCAAAAGAAATACCATGGATGTGCAAGATTGGTATTGTAGATTTGAAGAATATTTACATGAATTTGGTTGCACATTGGCTTGTTTCAGACAATTCTATTCGTGGAATGGAATTGGTAACGGAAATAGTATGCAATATCTATACAGTTATCTATAAAGGTGTAAGCTTTGATGGATGGAATAAAACAAGAAAAGACAAAGACACTTCTTATGCAATATCTGAAGTGCTTACTGTATTGGCGAGAAAAAATATAATAGATGTAGCTTATACTGAATATATTCCTACATTTTTCACATACGACACATCTAATGATGTCAAGGTTATCGTTGCCAATATACATGCTATCATGGAGAACTCCTCCTTGTCTATATTAGCAAAACGCAATCTTCTATTATTGTGCTTAGATGCATATACTGGCAAAGCGGAGGTTATATTCGGAACGTTAAATGAAAAGGGAATGTTGACGCAGGTCATTGAGTTGCTTGACACAACAGTGTTGAGAACGATAATTGTGGAAATGGCAGAAGACGTAATAAAGATTGGTTCCTCATCATCATTCGTACTCTTTGTTGATTGGCTTGTTTTGCATGTTTCTGATGTGGCATCAATTTGTTCTATTTCAAAAACTGTTCTCATTCAAAGAATTATAGAGCAATTAATCAAAAGTGAATGGCACATTGAAACAGTAGAAGAACTTGTGCCGTTTACTAAGGATAAGCTTATTCCTAATGGTCAAAATAAAGATATTACTTTTTCTTTGACATTTGTAGCAAATATTGCTTGTGTTGAAAATGCTCACAATGTGATGGAAAAGATAATACGTTTGTATAATGCGACCAATGTGTATTCTCTTTTATCATTAGGGAATAATAATACAATTGCAGTATTGTTTGCTCGTATGCAGGAGTATTTAAGAGGGCAGAATATTTGTATTGATACATCATATAATGCCGCTCGAATAGCATTTGAAAAAAGTTTGAACGATAAGTATTTACTGACTGAGTGGCTACAAAGTTCAGATTACAATGTTTCTATGAAACGGCAGGTGTTGGCTTGGTTAGCAGAGAATGCACCACAAACCTTTATGAGTTTGTGGCAAATGTCTCTGACAGAGAATACCCTTTCTATTTGGAACGACATTGTTGATTTCCAAATGCTAAAGGAAGTGTTCGTATCGGTAGATATACAAATAGCTAAGGCATTTGTTCATATCGGGAATGTAATCTACCAATGGGTAAATAATAACGCATTATTAGCAGGTTCTTTGTCAGCAGAGAATCTGTTAACATTGCTGATGCTTCAATATGTGAATGAATGCTTACTTGTTGGTAAATTCTTGACAAACTTTAAAGATATTGCTGGATTCGTCATATCTTGTTTGGAAAAGAATATCATTATGCAAAGTGGTCTTGCAGGTATAGAAGAAAGGGTTCTAAAAGATTTAGAGAAACATCTTGTTGATACTAAGAGTTACGAAAAGCAGGTGACATTAAGAGCAAATGCAGATTGCTTAAATGAAAATATAGTTTTATCGAGAAACGGCTCTTATGAGGGAAAGGCTAATATTGAATTGGGCAATACAAATCATTTTGCGACTAAGTGCCTTATTCTTTGCAATGGAGATTTTGAAATGTTGGCAAAATGGTTGTCATCTTCAGAAGTGAGTGACACAGAAAAGAGACACCTATTGCGTCATTATACTCATTGGCAACAATTTGTCTTTTGGGATTTTGTTGAATATATGTATGCTTCCGATACTTTTGAGGTGCAGAAGCTTACTGAATGGATAGATATTGAAGATTGGCTAATACTTATAGCCCGAATATCCTATTCTTGGGCTGAAAGTTTGAAACAGTTGACTGAGAAATTGCAAATATCTGATATGGTATCAGAAAAACTAATCTCTCATGCTTTTGTCTTATTTGTAGCAAGACATAGCAAGGATGATTGGTATAATTACAAGCTTATGGATATTGCGAAAGATTATATCGTTGGATTGAAAGATGTTGCTGAACGCAACGGACTTAAAGAAGAGTCTGCTGTCTTGGGACAAGTTGTAACAAACATCCTTTCAGAATTAAAGATTAGCGATGTTGAAGAAGTCGATTTAGAATCAATGCCAAAACCAAATTATTTACCAATAGGTAATGCTGGCTTGTGTTTATTCGCTCCATGGCTACTGCGTTTGTTCGGCATGCTTGACTTATTAAATGAGAAAAAAAATGAGTTTAAGAATATAGATGCTAAAGTTCGAGCAATATTTATACTGCAACGACTTGTTACTGCGGAAGAGCGACTCTATAAAGAAACAGAGTTAGCTTTCAATCGGCTTTTAGTTGCTTGTCCTTTCAATGTTCCTTTGCCAAAGAATATAGAATTGACACAAAAAGAAGTTGAGACGATAGAATCAATGTTGTCTGGAGTAAAAGCCAATTGGATAAAGTTAAAGAATACTTCTGTCGGTGGATTCCAGAGGAGTTTTATTGAAAGAGACGGATTTTTGGAACAACAAGATAAGAAGTGGGTGTTGACTGTTGATAACAAAGCTTATGACATATTGCTGGACTCACTACCGTGGTCGTATAAGACAATACGCCTACCATGGTTGAAAAAGCCAATCTATGTTAAGTGGCGGAATAAAGAAGAATTTGATAATGAATAATAAGTATTAATCTGTAAAATAAGAAGTTATGAAAGCAGAAAGAACATATAAGAAACAAGCGTCTCGTACTCTTGTGCAGAAAAAGAACAGAACAGGTCTGCCTGATAATTTGAAAGCAGGAATAGAGAACTTGTCTGGCTATTCTATGGATGATGTTCGCGTGCATTATGGTTCAAGCAAGCCTGCTGCTGTTCAAGCTTTTGCTTATACGCAAGGAACGGACATTTATGTAGCACCAGGTCAAGAACGTCATCTTCCACATGAGGCATGGCATGTGGCGCAACAGATGGCAGGGCGTGTTGCACCTACGACAGAGATAAACGGAATGCCTGTAAATGATAATGCTGCTCTTGAACATGAAGCTGATGTTATGGGAGAAAAGGCTAACAATGCTATCTATAATGCTGCATTAAATACAGGTAGAAGAATAGTATCCACCAATAATTTAATGCAAATGCAATCATATATAAATTATAGTGTCCAATCTTGCAACTATACTGATAGAGAGGGAAGACTACAATCTGTTCTTGTCGGTAAAAATGCCAAAGCTCATTTAGAATGTAATGATCCGTTAATTGGTTCTGCTCCAAATCCTAACGCTCATTATGATTTAATGCAATCAATAAAAGAACACCAAGGAAAAAGTTATGTACGGGGTCATTTAATGAATGATCATCTAGGTGGTATTGGAGAGTACTATAATTTGTTTCCCATTTCATACAAAGCGAATTCTGAGCACAAGAATACTGCTGAAGCATGGGCGAAACAGGCTTTAAGAGAAGAATATCAACGATGTATTTCTTATAGTTTAGATCCACAAAAATGTTTTGTAGATTATCATATAGAAGCCGTTTGTAATTCCAACGATTTGTCAATTAATCCAACTGTAGATTTTATATGTACAGCAAGCAATGCTAATGGTGCTAGTCATAATTCTAAAATTAGTTCTATGAAAGAAGGAAAAGGTGAGTCTATAATAGAAGGAAGAAATGACAAAAATCACCATTATGATAAAAAATGGAGCAGTAATAAATATTTGTATGGTTGGGCTGCAAGTGGAAGAGGAGAATCTTCAGTACCATTAAAAAGCAAGTTACAATCAAATGCGAGTTTGTTTCCAGTTATCAATGCCTCTTCATCTGATTTAAATGTATATACGGTCCGTGATGCAGCAATCGAATACATCATGGAATGTGATTTGGACGATGAAACAATAGAAATGTTGGTTTGTTTTATAAACGACGCAACTGATATAAATAAAATTTACAATTTATTTAACTATCAATGAAGGAAAATATAGAATGGTTTGAAGCAGTATTAAATGTTGCTATTGGTGTATATTTTCAACATCAAGGCTTTGAGAATCTGTCAATGGACTGCGTAAAACAACCTACGGAGAGGTGGTTGGGGAAAATGACAAATCATCCAAATATAACATTTGAGGAAAGAGTAATCATTATGCTTGCCTTGATGCCACATATCAAACCACAAGCACTTGATTGCTTTTTTCTCCAAAATGGAGCATTGGATAGACCATTTACCCAATTCGGTGGTTGGAAGGGATTGTCACATGGTGGATTCCTTCCAACTGGGGAAACTGCGGTTTTTATAATTGCAGGTGACGATCCTGTTAAACGTTGCAATGTCATTCGTATGTTTCAACGTGATTATTGGTTCTACACATCTAATATATTACGATTAGAAGGTGCAAATGATGGAGAACCATTCCTTAGTGGACAACTACGAGTTTCGGACGAATTTCTAAGTTTGGTACTTCTCGGTAGAGAGTATAAGCCAGACTATAGTATCGGATTTCCTGCAAAACGTATAAGCACATCTTTAGATTGGGATGATATGTTTTTGGATTATGATACATTAGAATCTTTGAATGGAATAAACTCATGGATAGAGCATCAACACACTATCATGGAAACTTGGGGTATGAAGCGTATCCTCAAAGCTGGTTATCGTGCTTTGTTTTATGGGCCACCAGGAACAGGCAAGACTCTTGCGGCAACACTACTTGGGAAAAAGAACAATATGGATGTTTATCGGGTAGATTTGTCGATGATAGTATCAAAATACATTGGCGAGACAGAAAAGAATCTTGCTGGGCTTTTTGACCTTGCAGAAAATAGAAACTGGATTTTGTTTTTCGATGAAGCAGATGCCCTCTTTGGGAAACGTTCATCTTCTAATACTTCCAACGACCGACATGCCAATCAAGAGGTTGCGTATCTTTTACAGCGCATAGAAGATTTTCCTGGTACTATTATCTTGGCGACAAATTTAAAGTCAAACATAGATGAAGCTTTCTTGCGTCGATTTCAATCTGTAGTATATTTCCCAATTCCTACGGAAGAATTACGCTCCGCTCTATGGCAATCTGTATTGCCGAAAGAATGGCTTGGTAAAGATGCAGAAGAAACTATTGCAACTGCGGCTCAAATCGAACTTTCAGGTGGTATGATAGTTAATATAGTAAGACAAGCAGCAATACTCTTAGCAGGAAGAAAAATAGGACATGTAAATAGTAAAGTTTTAGCATCTTTAATTGAGAAAATCCAAAGTTAAAAACAAAAAAATGTAAATAATAGTAGTAAACAATATGGAACGCAAAGAACAGACCGGGCATATCTGTAGATGGAT
>UMGH01020229.1_pt1 | contig 27835 bp, 17 predicted proteins | sample 1965231 | NCBI WGS metagenome assembly UMGH01 (sample SAMEA4836068, study PRJEB28245) | human gut metagenome | biome: gut microbiome; material: fecal sample | place: Denmark | collected 2008 | reverse complement strand
CAAATCACGTGCTCTGGCCAACTGAGCTAAAGAGGCAAAACTTAAAAACATAGCATCACGGTGTATTGCCGTTTTGCGAGTGCAAAGGTAGTAATAATTTTTCTACCACCAAGACTTTTTCCAAAAAAAATGCACTTTAGGGTGCAAAAAAGTGATTTTATAGCATTTTTCACCTCTCAAAATAGGAAAATCTGCACTTCATTGAATAAAACACTGCCCTAAATTTAGAAAAGGAACCAACCGCTATATCACACCAAGCACAAGAAAGCAGGATGCGTGTAAACAACCACCTACTCCAACTGTTTCGCATAAAATAGGGTATAACTACAAAAAAAGTAGCTATTTTTTAGGCAAAAAGATAAAAAGGGGCAGAAATTGCACACAACATAAAAGTAAAGTCGTAAATTTGCTTACGAAAAGAGATAATATTGAAAATCCTATAACACAATAACTATTTAACAGCCCGAAACATGGTAAAAATAACAAAAGAAGCTGCCCTTCGCTATCACGAAATGGGCAAGCCGGGAAAAATAGAAGTAGTACCCACCAAACCCTACCGCACACAAACCGACCTTTCGTTGGCATATTCACCAGGTGTGGCTGAACCCTGTCTTGAAATTCAGCAAAACCCACAAGACGCCTATCGCTACACCAACAAAGGCAACTTGGTTGCAGTAATTTCAAATGGTACCGCCGTGCTCGGACTGGGAGACATAGGTGCCATGAGCGGTAAACCCGTGATGGAAGGCAAGAGCCTTTTGTTTAAAATCTATGCAGGCGTGGATGCTTTCGACATCGAAGTAAACGAAAAAGACCCCGAAAAGTTTATTGCTGCCGTTAAAGCCATTGCTCCAACCTTTGGTGGTATCAACCTCGAAGATATAAAAGCACCCGAGTGCTTTGAAATTGAACAGCGCCTTAAAGCCGAACTCGACATCCCTGTGATGCACGATGACCAACACGGAACAGCTATCATCTCGGCTGCTGGTTTAATCAATGCACTCATGGTGGCTGGCAAGAATATCGAAGATGTTAAGATTGTAGTGAATGGTGCGGGTGCAGCAGCCATCTCATGCACACGCCTCTATTGCGCCTTTGGTGCTAAAAAGGAGAATGTAGTGATGCTCGACTCGAAGGGCGTTATCACTGCCGACCGCGAAAACCTGAATGCACAAAAGCGTGAATTTGCTACCACACGTACGGATGTCCACACTTTGGCAGAGGCTGTAAATGGTGCCGATGTCTTTGTAGGTCTTTCAAAAGGCAATGTGCTCACACAAGACATGGTACGCTCCATGGCTAACAACCCCATCATCTTTGCATTGGCCAACCCCGTACCCGAAATTTCATACGAGGATGCTACAGCTGCTCGCCCCGATGTTTTGATGAGTACAGGTCGCACAGACTATCCGAACCAAATTAACAACGTTATTGGTTTCCCCTATATCTTCCGCGGTGCACTCGACACAGCTGCTTCTGCCATCAACGAGGAAATGAAGATGGCAGCTGCTCGCGCTATTGCGGACTTGGCACGTCGCCCGGTACCCGATATCGTAAACCGTGCTTACCACGTGCGCAACTTCACCTTTGGTCCTGATTACTTCATTCCCAAACCTGTTGACCCCCGTCTTATCACCGAGGTTTCAATGGCTGTTGCCAAAGCTGCTATGGATAGCGGTGTAGCTCGCACACCTATTAAAGACTGGAAGGCTTATCGCCAACACTTGCGTGAGTTGATGGGTCAAGAAAGTAAGTTCACGCAGAACCTCTACGATACTGCTCGCTCTAACCCCAAACGTGTGGTATATGCTGAAGGCACACACCCCAACATGCTCCAAGCTGCTGTACGAGCTAAGGAAGAGGGCATTTGCTTCCCCATCTTGTTGGGCAATGACGTACAAATTCGTCAGACAGCTGAGGAATTGAAGTTGAACCTCGATGGCATCGAAATCTTGAACTTGCGCAACGACTCTCAAAACGAACGTCGTCACCGCTATGCACAACTCTTTGCCAAGAAGATGGAACGTAAGGGCTACACTCCGCAAGAAGCTGAGGACAAGATGTATGAGCGCAACTACTTTGGCATGATGATGGTGGAAACAGGCGAAGCTGATGCCTTCATTACAGGTCTTTACACCAAATACTCTAACACCTTTAAGGTGGCACGCGAGGTTATTGGCATCCGCGAGGGTTACAACCACTTCGGCACCATGCACTTAATCAATACCAAGAAGGGTATTCTCTTTGTTGCTGACACCTTGGTAAATCGTCATCCCGACGAGGAGGCACTCTACGACATTGCACGTCTTTCAGCACAGACCGTACGTTTCTTTAACCGTACACCTGCTATGGCTATGTTGTCGTACTCTAACTTTGGCACCGACAAAGATGGTAGTGCATTGAGCGTAAAACATGTAGTTGAACGTTTGCACGAAGAACAGCCCAGTTTGGCTATCGATGGTGAAATGCAGCTCAACTTTGCCATGGATAAAGATCTTCGCGATGAGAAGTACCCCTTCAATAAGTTGAAAGGTCAGGATGTTAACACACTCATCTTCCCGAACCTCTCTGCCGCTAACTCTTCCTATAAAATGGTAAAGGCTCTTGAGGATAACGAAGAGGTGGTTGGTCCTATCCAAATGGGCTTGAACAAACCTATTCACTTCACCGACTTTGAAAGCTCAGTTAACGACATCGTTAACATCACGGCTGTTGCTGTGATTGATGCGATTGTCGATGAAAAGAAAAAATAATTTTTTCAGATTCCTTCCTACTACCTGGTTGCCGAATGTTTTTCGGCAACCAAGTTTTTTTTATTACCCAACCATTTTTTTGAAAAACACCTCACCCTCGCATACAAATAAATATAAAAAATAGAACCTTTTACATGCAGCACTAAAGAATATAGCTACCTTTGCCCTATGAAATTGTTACGCATATTTTTTATCATAAGCTTATGGAGCTTTACCATCTTAGCACAAGCTCAAACCATTATTCCGCTTGAACGCGGAAAAGGAGGCGTACGCGCCAAAAACATCGACGATTACAAGGACGATATGAAAATAGCTGAACGACAGCACAACGACTCCTTGCAATATATCGACCACATACGTCGCGCCTTTAATGCCTTACACGCTGACTCGCTTGCTCAAGCAGAACAGCTTTTTAACAAGGCTCTTAAATTACGTCCCACCGCACCTGGCAATCATGTAATTAAATACAATCTCGGTCTTGTAGACATGGCACGTGGTCAGAATGTGGAAGCAGTAAAAAAGTTAACTGACATTATTAAGGAGTACCCCAACTATTTTGATGCCCGCCTTGCACGAGCTGAAGCAAACTTGCAACTCAACAAAGCCCATGAAGCTGTGGAGGATGCACAACAGGTGCTTGATAAAGCAGATTTTGAAGGTGTCACTTCCCTACTACTTGAACGTGCCCGATTTGTGCGTGCCGCTGCACGCTATCAACTCCGTCTTTTCAGTGATGCACACGCCGACTTGCAAATTATCTTAACTGACAATCCGCAAAACACCAATGCACAAATATTGGATGCACTCACCTTGCAACAGTTAGGACAACCCAAAGAGGCACTCAATCGTCTTAACCTGATTGTGTCAGCACATCCCAAGAATACCGATGCACTAAGCACAAGGGCAGCTGTTGAAGCTGAGCTCAAAATGTATGCCATGGCACGTGCTGACTACGACACACTTATCTCTCTTGAACCTCAAGAGGGTGCTTACTACGTAGAACGTGCTAAAATGTTGCTCAACCTCGGCGAAAAACGGGCTGCTCGCAACGACATTAACCATGCCATTCAATTAGGTTTTCCCCACGGCATGGTGCAACCACTTATTCTGCAAGCACGATAATTTTTTTGGAAAACCACTCCTTATATTATAATAATTAACGCCCTTATCATCCCACACCCCTTATGCGCCCTTTTATCATACTCCTCATAGCATTGTGCAGCCTTACCACCTTAGCACAACCAACTCACTCGCCCATCACTCCTGCTGTACCCTACGAAGTTCGTGCGGTATGGCTTACTACACTAATGGGATTGGATTGGCCCAAACAGCCTGCACGCAATGCAGAACAAGCTGAAGCCCAACAAAAAACATTGTGCCAAATGCTTGACAAGATGAAAGAGGCTGGCATCAACACCGTTCTCTTTCAAGCACGCATACGCTCTACCACGGCCTATCCCTCAGCCATTGAACCATGGGATGGTGTGTTTACGGGTACGCCTGGTAAACGTCCAAGTTACGACCCTCTAAAGTTGGCTGTTGACGAATGTCACAAACGTGGCATGGAGTGTCACGCCTGGGTTGTAGCATTCCCCATTTGCAAGGTAGCAATAGGCAAACAATTAGGCAAGGCTGCATTGCCCAATGTGCATCCCGAACTTTGCCAAAAATGTGGCGACCAATGGATGATGGACCCAGGTGTTCCTGGCACGGCGCCTTACATTGCAAGCATTTGCCAAGAAATTGTAAAGAACTATGATGTCGATGGCATTCACCTCGACTACATTCGTTACCCCGAAGCTGGTATACCCTTTAACGACGACCGCACTTATCGCAAATATGCCAACGGACGCAACAAAGCCATTTGGCGTAAAGAGAACATCAACCGTTGTGTCTCTGCCATACACGATGCGGTAAAAGCTGTGCGTCCTTGGGTTAAGATGAGTTGTTCGCCTGTTGGCAAATACAGTGACCTTTCACGTTACAGTTCACGAGGTTGGAATGCACGCGATGCGGTGTCGCAAGATGCACAGTTGTGGTTAGAGAAGGGATGGATGGACATGCTTTTTCCCATGATGTACTTTGATGGTGACCACTACTACCCTTTCTTGGCTGATTGGAAAGAGAATGACCATGGTCGTCCTGTAGTTCCTGGACTCGGCATTTATTTTTTGAACGAACGGGAAAAAGATTGGCCCTTGCTCACCGTACAACGACAGATGTATGTTGCACGAAATGAAGGTTTAGGTGGTCAAGCCTTTTTCCGTGCCCAATTCTTTTTAAAGAATGAGAAGGGACTTTATGATTGGGCAAAGAACATTTTCTATGCACAACCTGCCTTAATTCCGCCCATGACTTGGTGCGACAGCATTGCTCCTGCAGCTCCCCACGTAGAACAAACGTTCGAAGGTAACACGCTTCAACTTAAATGGGATGCTGTAACCGACAACGATGGTCCTGTTAGTTACAACGTTTATCGTTTGGACAATGTGTTGGGAGATGTCCTACTTGCCACACGTCTACGCCAAACACACTACGAAAAATGGTTAGCTCTACCTGCACTCAAACACAGTCGCTATGTAGTAACTGCTGTTGATGTGTATGGAAATGAAAGCAAATAAATAAAGGGAAGTAATAGGTCATACTGCATTATCAAGGTTTCACGCGCCAGCCTAACCCCGAAAAGTAGGGTGAGGCTGGCGCATGAAACCTTGATAATGCAGTCATAGTTTGTATTACTTATTACTTGCTCTTACTTATTACTCTCCCCTACTTTGTTTGTATTACCTATACTTTCCCCTTACTTAATACCTAATTTTGTCATTCATAGCACTCATTTCAATACTTTCTTTTTTACAGACTTTATAGAGAATACCTTTGTTTAGAATCAAAAAGCAACAAAAGCTACCTACCTTTTGTATGCCCCTCCTTAAATATCTTGCACAAATGCACTTTTTTGAAAAATATTTTGCCAAAAAGCTATTTTTTTCTGCATTTTATTTCCATTTATAAATTTCTTTTGTAATTTTGCCCTCAGATCAACTAAATAAAATTTGTAAATAATGAATAAAATTCTACGTATTGTAGCCTTTGTTATAGGCTTATGTACTACTGCGAGCAGTTTTGCCGACCACGAAATTACGTTAGGTTATTGTCCTAACGAATTTTCTGAAAATATTTCAGGTATTGAAAATCAACTACCGAGCGGTACATTAACTTTCCAAGCTGCCATACTCATTCCTGGTTCACGCCTCATGGCGCTCAAGGGCCATCACCTCACCAAAATGCGTTTTGCATGTACCGAGGGCGTTAGCAACATCTACGCATGGGCACGATACGATCTAAAATCTACCGTTATTAACAACCGCCCCACAAAGGTAGGAACTGCCAAAGCGGGTTGGAACGAAGTTACATTTGTCGAACCCATCGAAATCACAGGGAAAGACCTCTACGTAGGTTACAATGGTAAAGTGCCTGCTGGTGGAGCTATTTATTGCGATGGTACAAGCAATCCTAACGGAAACTTCTTCTACGATGGTACAGCATGGAGCAATTTCACCAACTATGGTTACGAACCGCTTTGCATTCAGGTAATAGCTGAAATCAATGGTAACCTTCCGCTCAATGACTTAGCTGTTGAAAAATGTACCTTTGGTGCTCCTTATACACGTGTAGGCGATGATCTTAGCGCTACCATCACTATTAACAACTATGGCGAAAAGGAAACAAATATTCCTGCCATGCACTACAGTGTGGGCGATGGCAAAGTTCACGACATTAGCGTAGAAGGTCAGATTTCCCCCGAAGAGGTGCAGGCACTTGACATTACCATCAACACTGCCGATATGCCCGAAGGTAAGGTTCCCTTGAAAATCTGGATGGACGCTGACAACGAATACAAGGATAACGACACTCTCAACACCGTTATCTACACCTATAATGATGCTTACAAGCGCAAAACACTCATTGAACATTTCACCACACTTAAGTGCTCTAACTGTCCTCTGGGTCACGATGTGCTAAACGCTTTGGTTAGCGGACGCAAAGACTATGTTTGGGTAGCTCACCACATTGGTTACCAAACCGACGAACTCACACAGCAAACTTCATACAGTTTGCAAAAGTTTGGCATACAAGCTGCTCCGATGGGCATGTTCGACCGTCGCATGTTAAACAACAATGACTATGCTGACCAACCTGCTTTCAGTTTACTCAAGGGTAATGGTTCTTCAGTTGTTTATCCGCACCTCAAACTCTTGCAAGGTCCTTTCGATGTTGCTACATCAACACCCGCCTTTGTTTCGGTAAACATTGAAAATCACTACGACCCTGCCACACGTCAACTCACCACAACCATTAGTGGCGAACGCAACAAGATTTTCACTACCTTCTATAATCAGTCGTGCCTTACTGTTGAACTGATTGAAGACAAGGTGAACACAAAGGCTGCTCAACTCTACAGTGGCGAGAAGATTCACAACCATGTTTATCGCGATGCCATTACACGCATCACAGGCGATAGCATCAATTGGACCGACGACACTTACTCTGAAACTTACACCTACACCATTCCCGAAACATGGAATGCTGACAACGTAAGTGTTGTGGCATTTGTGAACCGTCCGACCGATGATGTTACGAATGCTGAAGTGCTCAACGCCGAATCGCTCAACATCAACCACGTAACGGGCATCCAAAGCGCAACTACTGCTGGCGCACAAGTGCTGAGTCGCACCCTCTTCAACTTGCAAGGTCAACGCATCGACCGCGCTCCTCTTAATGGTGCATACATCGAACGTGTTGAAACCACACAGGGTGTGCAAACCATTAAGCACGTTAAGTAAGACCAACTATCCCCCCAAAAACACGATTGGGGAGAAGATATACACATTATATATATAAGCGATGCCTTGAAAGGACAGAAAGCTTTGCCCTTTCAAGGTATCCCCAATAACCCAACAGATACAAACCCTAAAAAAATTATCCATATGAAGAAAACTTTACTCACCGCAGCAATGGCAGTGCTCGGAATGGGTGCAGCCTCTGCACAAGTTTGCGACAACTTCGTTGGAAACCTCTTCAGCGTCATGTCCGACAACGGCGTATATGTAGCCGAATCTGTAGACGGAGAAATCATCGTACGCAACCGCCTCACTAATCAAGAATATTACGTACATGCAAGCGAAGAAGACCCTGTACTCAGCGGAGCAGGCAATGGTCACGCATTGAGCAGCCAAGGCACACTCGTGGGCTACGATGGCTACAACGCATGCTATTGGGTAAAAGGCGGTCTTAAAGTGGTTCTGCCCAACACAGAAGATGCGGGCACCATTGATAGTGATGCTAGTGCTATCACCGATGACGGCAAATACATTGCTGGCTCATTAGCCACAAATGCAAAAAGCGCCTACGATGGTTTGCAAAGCTTCCCCGTGCTTTGGACACGTCAGTCTGACGGCTCATATAGCGTAGAAAAACTTCCCTTCCCCGCAAAGGACTTCTCAGGACGCGACCCACAACACGTAACTGTCAACGACATCTCTAACGATGGTAAAACGCTCGTGGGTATGATCGTAGACTACTCGGGCTTCTTTATCTATCCCATCGTTTACAAAAAAGGCGAAGACGGAACATGGAGCTACAAGGTAATTGGCGAAAACATCGTTTGGGATGGTGAATTGGCAAAACAAATTCTGCCCGAACCTACCATTCCTTCTGATAAATGGTTCCCCCAACCCGAACAATACTACACCAAGGCCGACACCATTGCCTATAACAATGCGGTTACTGAATATAGCGACAAACTCGATCAAGTTAAAGCTGGTCTCATTCCTAGCGACTCTCTCCCCGTTTATCCTCTAAAATGGATGTACGTTAGCGAGAACAAAGCGAAGTGGCAAGCCGACTCTCTGCTCTACGAACAGCAGTGCAAACAATACTATGTAGACTTCGATGCCTACCAAGAAAGTTTCTATGCATCAACAAAGGGTATCTCGTTCTTGCAGAACAACTTCTACATCTCGCGCAATGGCAAATATCTCGGCACTACTATCAGCCGTGAACTCTCTAGCGAAGCTGACGATCCCGAAATGGGAGGCTTTGGAGGCGAAGTGGTATACAACCCTGTGCTCATCGATCTCACACAAGATTCCCTCATCGCCAATGTTCGCGAAGATCTCACCCAACACAGCACTACTTGCGTAACCGACGATGGTACTCTCTTTGCTGCATCGCCCATGATGGACTATGTACGTAACACCTACGTTGTTAAGCCCAATGCAGAAGAACCTGTACTCAACTTCTACGACTACATCAATCAGCGCAGCGAAGCTGCCAGTCTCTTCCTCAAAACCAAATATTCTTTCGACGTTCCTACCGAAGCTGGTGGCGATGATGGTGATGATGGCGACTTCGGTGGCGGGGGTGATGGCGACTTCGGTGGCATCGATGGTGACGACGGCTTTGGCGTAGCAAGCACCAAGCAGGCTATTGATGCAGATCGTTACTTCACTTCCGACTACGTAATTGTTGCCGACAGCGTAATAACGGGTACTGTCTTTGCAAACAACAATGCCTCTATCTTCCTGAGCTTTATGCAAGAGGAATATTCTGACAGCATCAACCACGCTTCTGTTAACCGCTCTTACGTTATCGACCTCAACCCGGGTGCCACTTCAAGCGTTAAGAACGTACAGACTGACCAGAACGTAACAGTTCCTGTACTTCGTCGCGAATACTACAACGTAAATGGTCAGCGCATCAACGCAGCTCCCTTCAAGGGCGTATTCCTTGAAAAGCAAATCACTGCTAAGGGTGCCGTTACCATTAAGCGCGTAAAGTAAAATCTCAAGAGTATGATTTTCTAAAAAATCGTTCTTTTATATAACTAATAACTATTAGGATATGCCAACCATTGGTTGGTGTATCCTTTTTTTGTGGTATGAAAGTTCTTGGACTTTAGGCATAAATAGAATCATCATTGTCTCATGCGCCAGCCTCACCCTGTTAGGGGTGATATAAGGTAGCCAGGTATGAGAGTGAGGGGGAGCTTGTCTCCCCTCACTCTCATGCCTGGTTTCCGTATGCAACAAAAACAAACTACGCACGCCGTAGGTGTGCAATTGGGCCTAGGCGTATAGCCGTTTTTTAGGACACGCATGTTTTTTATGTTCGATTCATTTAGGGCAAATTACACTATCTATAATACAACGTCAATGAAAACGGCTGTTCGCCTAGGCCCAATTGCACACCTACGGCGTGCGAAGTGCATCGGGGATATATCCTAAAACCAGGCATGAGAGAGAGGGAACAAGTCCCATCTCTCTCATACCTGGCTACCTTATATCACCCCTAACGGGGTGAGGCTGGCGCGTAAGACTTCTTGAAATTTCTATCATATATCAAGAAGAAAAAATCCTTTTTTTATTTGGCAGTGCATTCGGTTTGCACTACTCTGCTTCGCCAAGTTAGGCTACGGTTCGGAAGAAAAAATGAAAATTTATTGATTTTCATTTTGTTCTTCTCTCGCCTTGCACTAACTTTGCACCCAGAAACTCAGAGGACAGATTTGGCTGCTTGCAACCTCTCAAAAACAATGCTAAAACTCAGCATCGTGAATTGTGGCTCTTAACGAACTGCAATATAAGACGATGCATGCACACAAACATAGCCGAATCGACCGTCTCTGCCTGTTTCCGCCAATATGATGCGAAAGCAGGCTGTTTTGTTATCATAAACCCACTTTATACACACAAAAGAAAAAGATGGCTTACTTATTTACATCCGAATCGGTGTCTGAAGGACACCCCGACAAAGTATCTGACCAAATTTCAGATGCTGTGCTTGACCAGTTGTTGGCATACGACCCCAACTCGAAAGTAGCTTGCGAAACGCTCGTAACCACAGGACAGGTGGTTGTGGCAGGAGAAGTAAAATCTAACGCTTACGTTGACCTTCAAGACGTAGTGCGCAACACAATTGCACGTATCGGCTACACTAAGGCTGAATATAAATTTGAAGCTGAAAGCTGTGGCATCTTAAGCGCAATTCACGAACAAAGTGCTGACATTAACCGTGGTGTTGATCGTAAAAAGACCAACAAAGCTGACGCTATGAACCAAGGCGCAGGCGACCAAGGCATGATGTTTGGCTACGCTAATAACGAAACCGACACTTACATGCCACTGCCTCTTTCATTGGCACACGACATTGTATATGTGTTGGCTGAAATCCGTCGCGAAGGTAAAGTAATGACTTATCTGCGTCCCGACTCTAAGAGTCAAGTAACTATTGAATATAGCGACGATAATGTTGCACAGCGCATTGACACCATCGTAGTGAGCACACAACACGATGAATTCATTTCGGCTGAAGAGGCTGGCTCACAAGAGGAGGCTGACCGCTTGATGCAAGAACGCATCCAAAAGGACGTAACAGAAATTCTTATTCCCCGCGTTATTGAGGAACGTGTAAACACACCCGAAATTAAAGAACTCTTCTACAAAGGCGAAATCAAATATTACGTTAACCCTACGGGTAAGTTCGTAATTGGTGGTCCACACGGAGATACGGGTTTAACAGGTCGCAAGATTATTGTGGACACTTATGGTGGCAAGGGTGCTCATGGTGGTGGAGCATTCTCAGGAAAAGACCCCTCAAAGGTTGACCGCTCGGCTGCTTATGCTGCACGTTACATTGCCAAGAACATGGTTGCTGCGGGTGTTGCCGATGAAATGCTTGTGCAACTTAGCTATGCCATTGGTAAGGCTGAACCTATCTCTATCTACGTTGACACTTATGGTCGTAGCCATGTTGCAATGAGCGATGGTGAGATTGCTCGCAAAATTGGTGAAATGTTCGACCTTCGTCCAGCCGCTATTGAGCAAACGCTGAAATTGCGTCAACCCATCTATGAGGAAACTGCAAGCTATGGTCACATGGGTCGTACACCCCAGATTGTTGAAAAAACTTTCTGCAAAGGTAAGGCCGACGAAAAGACCGTTAAGGTTGAACTCTTTACTTGGGAAAAGTTAGACAAGGTTGAAGAAATTAAGAAAGTCTTTAAGCTTTAAGCTTTATAAAAAGAAGTTAGGAGAATGAATGTATTACTAAGACATCCATTCCTCTAACTTCTTGAAAATAACTTTTCCTCCACACAAAAATGAAAATTACTGTATACAGTGCATCGAGCGGGCAAGTGCCTGCGCAATATATAAAGGCGGCTCAAGAATTGGGTCGCCTTATTGCCAAAGGTGGGCACACCTTGGTAAATGGTGCAGGACGTACGGGACTCATGGGAGCATGTGCCGATGCTTGTTTGCAAGCAGGCGGTAAGGCTGTAGGCATCATTCCACAGTTTATGATTGACCAACATTGGCAACACGATGGGATGACCGAACTCATTGTAACCCCCGACATGCACCGCCGCAAAGAATTAATGGCACAAGAGAGTGATGCTTGCATTGCCTTGCCTGGTGGCGTAGGTACACTCGAGGAATTACTCGAAATTATCACTTGGAAACAATTAGGACTCTATCTTAAACCCATTGTTGTGCTGAACACCGATGGATATTACGACCCTCTCTTTGCCCAACTGCAACGTGCTGTGGACGAAAGCTTTATGCGTAGCCAACATGCGGATATTTGGCAAATAGCTCATACACCTGCCGAAGCATTGCACTTGGCACAAACCACCCCGCTTTGGGATAAGTCGGTACGTAAATTTGCTGCCATGTAAAAAAAGCCATTTTAGTTGATGCTTGCCCTTGACAACAGAGCGCCTATAATTGGTTCAAAACAAAAAGAAGAAATATGAAAACATGCACTTACATAGCCATTAGCGACTCGCTAAACGCACACATTCAAGCTGTCGACCCTATTGAAGCAGAGGATCGAGGCATTAACAATGCACGTTTTCAACGTCGACACACCGCCCACGTTCAAGCAGACACTTTACCACCTGCTCCTCATGAGCTTAAACCACTGCCTGCCAATCTTCCCCTTACATCCAAACCCTTGATGGTGGAAGATGATTTTTGGGAAGACCCCTTGGCACATATTGAGAAATCGAGTTTTGTGCAAAGAGCCGACAGTGTGACAGGTGTAAGAGACACTACCTTAGCAGATGCCAAACTCTTTGGCTTTGCAGGCGACCCCACACCCTACCAATTTAGAAACGACAGCATGGTGACCATTGTGGTAATGGTGAGTTTCTTCTTAATGGCTTGGCTTATTTCGCGCTCACGCCATTATCTACACGAACAGATAAAGGATTTCTTTCACCATCGCAAACGCGAAAACCTCTTTGCACAACGCACACAGAATGAATTGCGTGGACAAGTATTCTTGGTATTCCAAACCTGCTTCTTGTTGGGTATTCTGTTCTTCGACTACACCCAAGAGTTCATGCAACAGGTATTCAACCAAGTGTCACCCTACAAAACCTTGGGCCTAAGTGTGGGCATTTGCTGCGCCTACTATCTGCTGAAAGTAGGTGTCTATGCCTTTATCAACAACATCTTCTTCAACCGCCGACAATGTACACAATGGATGGAAAGCTACATGCTCTGCGTGTTAGGCATGGGAGTAGCTTTACTCCCCATTTCACTACTTGTGGTGTACTTTGACTTAAGCATGCAAAACACAGCAATCTGCTTTCTTTGTATACTTGCAATCGACAAAATGTTGCTGTTTTACAAGTGTTTTCGCATATTTTTTGGGTACAAGTTGGGTTGGGTGCATCTTTTTTTGTACTTTTGCACCCTTGAAATCGCACCGATATTTATTTTATTCCGTGCACTCGTTTATGCGAGCAATTTATTACTGACAATTAACTAACTAATATAGATGCACTGCCAACGGTCTTGCGAGGTCGTTAAAAAGCAGAACCATTAAGAATCATGATCAAGAAGATCCTTGTTTCGCAGCCTAAGCCTACTTCTGAGAAGTCTCCCTACTTCGACATCGAAAAGAAAGCCAATGTAGCGTTCACTTTCCACTCCTTCATCAAAGTTGAAGGTCTTAGCGCACGCGAATTCCGCCAACAGAAGATACAGATTCTCGACTACTCAGCAATCGTGTTTACATCACGCCATTCTGTCGATTTCTTCTTTACCCTTTGTAAGGAAATGCGCATAGCACTCCCCGAGGATATGAAGTACTTTGGACTCTCGGAAGCTGTTTCGCTCTATATTCAGAAATATGTGCAATATCGCAAGCGCAAAGTGTTCTTTGGCACTACAGGTCGTTGGCCTGAACTTGTGACTGTTATGGCAAAGCACAAAACCGAAAAATATCTTGTGCCCCTGTCGGATATTCACAATAATGACATTGAGCAGATGCTCGATGCTAAAAAGCTTAAGCACACAGAGTGCGTAATGTATCGCACCATGTCGAACGACTATCCCAAGGATAAAGTCTTCGACTTCGACATGGTTGTTCTCTTTACTCCTGCTGGCGTTAAGTCATTGCTCGAGAACTTCCCCGACTTTAAGCAGACTCAGGCACGCTTGGCATGCTTTGGTCCGGTAACTAAAGCAGCTATCGAGGAAGCTGGACTTACTTGCGACTGCTTTGCGCCCACACCTCAAGCACGCTCTATGACAGCTGCCATTGAGATGTACTTAGAAGAAAACAACAAGTAAATTTCCTATCGCTGACTTTCATAATCACGACATATTTTTAGGCAAAGGTCAACTGCATTTCATGCCGTTGACTTTTGTTTTTTATATGGAATTTTGTTGGGCAAAATTCCTTTTTTTAGTAGCTTTGTACCATACAAAACAAATCAGCAATACATGTCACAACATCTCTATACCTTCAGAAAGCCTGAGCACATGTGTCTAAAGGCAGAAATCGAAGCCCTCTTTAGTGCAGGAAACACTTCGATGAGTGCTTTTCCCTTGCGCATCACTTACCGCAAACTGCCTTACACAGGACAAGGACCACAGGTAAAGGTATTGCTCAGTGTGTCGAAACGTCATTTTAAACATGCCGTAGACCGCAACCGCGCCAAACGTCAAATTCGTGAGGCTTATCGTTTGCAAAAACATATATTGACGGATGCCTTGCCCACAGACATGGCTTTACACATTGCCTTTATTTGGCTGTCAGACCGTCCCGTTCCTTCATCACTTGTTAGCAGCCGAATGCAAGCCACCTTAAAGCGTATTCAAGAAAAGGTATGCCACACAGAGCATGTGGAACAAAGTGCTGAAGTTCCCTCTACACCAACCCCAAACCCTACGGAGTAATGTTTATAACCCGTTTGCTCATCTTACCCATACGGTTTTATCAGCGATTTATTTCGCCATTAACCCCTCCTGCTTGTCGCTTCACGCCCACCTGCTCACAATATGCCATTGAAGCCTTGCAAAAGCATGGTCCCATCAAGGGACTTTACTTAGCCATTCGTCGCATACTGCGCTGTCACCCTTGGGGCGGAAGTGGCTACGACCCTGTGCCTTAAACAAGAAAGGAGAAACAAGATATATTGCACACATAATGTGCAATATTTACCAAAACTTCATCACATAATCATTGCACCGCATTGCTTTATTACCTAACTTTGCAAAACATTCAAAGAATAACACTATTCATAACAATAATCAACTTAAACAATTCAGAGTATGAAGAAGATTTTACTTTCATTGTTTACATTCGTTGCTACATCAGTAGCAGCATTTGCAGGCGACAACCTCGTTGAAAATGGTGGCTTCGAAGATTGGGCCAACGGTGTAGCTGTGGCTTGGAAGTCTACAACTACAGCAAGCTCTGCAAAGGTTTCGCAGAGTACAGATGCTCACAACGGACAATATGCCATCTTAGTTAAGGCAGGCGGAAAATCTAACAAGCGCCTTGCAACTAAGGAGTATACCCTCGAAGCTGGAACTTACACCATCAGTGCTTTCTTTAAAGGTGGTGGTCAGTGCAAATTGGGCTACGTTCCTGTTGTTGATGGAGCCGCTGATAGCGATAACTACACCTATGAGAAAGGCTATTACTCGACTTCGGCTACAGAATGGACTGAACACACATGGGAATTTACATTAGAGAAGACTACAACGGTTAACATCTTAGTATTAAATCCCAAGGATAATTCAAAAGTCAATTACACTTCAACCGACCTCTTAGTTGACGATGTAACTGTTACTACGAAGGATGGTGGTGAAGGCGAAACCCCTGAACTCCCCGAAGCACCTGCGGCTAAGGGGGATGGCACATTAGCCAATCCTTACAACCCCACAGCAGCCTTGGAAGTAGCAGGTAAACTCGCAACTGACACTAAAGCTGAAAACGATGTTTACATCAAGGGCATCATCTCAAATGTCAAATTCACTTACAGCACTAATTTCGGTACAGCTCAGTTCTCTATCTCTGAAGATGGCAAGGCTCCTTACTCTCTTCTCTGCTATGGTGTTTACTACTTAGGCAACAAGGCATACGACAACGCTGAAGATACCAACATCAAGGTTGGTGACGAAGTTATCGTTTGCGGTAAGTTGATGAACTTCAAGGGTACCCTCGAAACTGCTAACAAGGAGTGCTACCTCTACTCTCTCAATGGTATCACTACTGGCATCCAGAACGCTACGGTTGCTGGCAACGCAAAGCAAACTATCTACACCATCGATGGTCGCAAGGTGAACAATGCTGTTAAGGGCGTTTACATCATCAATGGTAAGAAGGTGATTAAGTAAGCAATACACTCCTTTATAAGGAAGTGATAAACAAATTTAATAATCCCCATTTGCACATGGCAAGTGGGGATTTTTTTTGCACCACAAAAAACGACTTCTCTTCTTGAAACACATGTTTTTAGTAATGTTTAAAAAAACTTCCGCAATTTTTCTGTTGCTATTTATGTTTAGCTCATCATCAGATGCTCCTGAACGCAGATTTTCTGCAGAATTTATTTTTTGAACATTACTAAACAATGCTTCACGCGCCAGCCCAACCCCGAAAGGGGTTTATTTATGGACATTCAAAAAATAATTTATGGACATTTATGGCTCATTGATGGACATTTTTGACTAAAAAAACAAAGACATTTTTGACCCAAAAAACAAAGACATTTTCGACTAAAAAAACAAAGACCTTTTCGACCAAAAAACGAACAACTTGCGCAGAATATGATAATAACTTGCTATCATTAAGGAGTACTCGTTAAAATGCAGAAGTTATTTTTTACACACTACTTAATCATAAAAAAATACAAATACACGTCTTTTCTACCCTTTTTATCCATTTCAAACAAAAAAGTCGGCACACAGCACGGCGCAAGCCGAATTAAATTGTTATTTTTGCGTGTTTATTATACGGTAATAAAAAATATTCACAATAACAATAATCAGATGAACGTGATAACCAAAACCGTTTCGTTGCCCGATGGACGCACCATCAGCATCGAAACTGGAAAATTGGCCAAGCAAGCTGACGGCGCAGTTATGTTGCGCATGAACAATACCATGCTTTTGGCCACCGTTTGTGCTGCAAAGACGGCTCAGCCCGGCACAGACTTTATGCCCCTCCAGTGCGACTACAAAGAAAAATACAGCGCAGCCGGTCGTTTCCCCGGTGGCTTCACCAAGCGCGAAGGTCGTGCTGGCGATTACGAAATTCTTACCTCACGCCTTGTTGACCGTGCCCTCCGCCCCCTCTTCCCCTCTGACTACCACTGCGAGGTGTACGTTAACATCACGCTCTTCTCAGCCGATGGCGTTGACATGCCCGATGCTTTGGCAGGTTTTGCAGCCTCAGCTGCTCTTGCTGCCAGCGACATCCCCTTCGAAGGTCCTATCTCTGAGGTTCGCGTAGCTCGCATCAATGGCGAATATGTGGTTAACCCCACTTTCGACCAACTCAAAAAGGCTGATATGGACATCATGGTTGGTGCCACTGAAGACAACATCATGATGGTTGAAGGCGAAATGGACGAAGTGCCTGAAAGCGCATTGCTCGAAGCCCTCAAGGTGGCTCACGAGGCTATCAAGCCCATGTGCCAACTCCAAAAGGAACTCTCTAAAGAACTCGGAACTGACGTTAAACGCGAATACGACGACGAGGTTAACGATGAAGAACTCCGTCAGCAAGTTAAGGACGAGTGCTACCAGCCCGCTTATGCAATTGCCGAAGCTGGCGACCACGACAAGCACCAGCGCGAAGAAGCCTTCACTAAAATCCGCGAGGACTTTAAGGAACGCTATGCTGCTGCTCACCCCGAACTCTCTGCCGATGAACTTGAAGAGAAGAATACATTGGTTGACCGCTACTACCACGATGTAGAACGCGATGCAATGCGTCGTTGCATTCTCGACGAAGGCAAGCGTCTCGATGGTCGTAAGACTACTGACATCCGTCCCATTTGGTGCGAAGTTTCTCCGCTGCCCATGCCTCACGGTTCTGCCATCTTTACACGTGGCGAAACACAGGCTTTGGCTACTGCCACACTCGGCACTAAGCTCGATGAAAAGATGGTAGACGATGTACTCGATAAGAGTTACATGCGCTTCCTCCTTCACTACAACTTCCCTCCCTTCTCAACAGGCGAAGCTAAAGCACAGCGTGGCGTAGGCCGTCGTGAAATTGGTCACGGTCACTTGGCTTGGCGTGCATTGAAGGGTCAAATTCCTGCAGACTATCCTTACACCGTACGTGTAGTGAGCGACATTCTCGAATCTAACGGTTCATCATCAATGGCTACTGTATGTGCTGGTACACTTGCCCTTATGGATGCTGGTGTACCCATCAAGGCTCCTGTAAGCGGTATTGCTATGGGTCTTATTAAGAACCCTGGCGAAGAAAAGTATGCTGTACTTTCAGACATCCTCGGCGATGAGGACCACTTGGGCGACATGGACTTCAAGACTACTGGTACTGCCAAAGGTTTGACTGCTACACAGATGGATATTAAGTGCGATGGTCTTTCATACGAAATCCTTGAAAAGGCACTTGCACAGGCTAAGCAAGCTCGCGAGCACATCTTAGGCAAGATTCTCGAAACCATGCCTGCTCCTCGTGCTGAACTCAAGCCTCACGTACCTCGCATCGAAGCTTTCGAAATTCCTAAGGAATTCATCGGTGCTGTTATTGGCCCGGGCGGAAAGATTATTCAGGGTATGCAGGAAGAGACGGGTGCTACCATCACTATCGAAGAAGAAGATGGTGTTGGCAAGATTCAGGTTTCAGGTCCTAACAAGGATAGCATTGATGCTGCCGTTGCAAAGATCCGTGCCATTGTTGCCATCCCCGAAGTTGGCGAAATCTACGACGCTAAAGTTGTTAGCATCATGCCTTATGGTTGCTTCGTAGAGTTCATGCCGGGCAAGGAAGGTTTGCTCCACATCTCTGAAATTGCATGGAAGCGTCTTGAGTCAGTTGAAGAAGCTGGCATCAAGGAAGGCGACACCATCTTGGTTAAACTCCTCGAAATCGATGAAAAGACTGGCAAGTTCCGTCTTTCACACCGTGTTCTCGAAGAGAAGCCTGAGGGTTACGAAGAACGTCCTGCACGTCGTCCTCGTCGTGAAGGTGGCGAAGGTCGTCCCGCACGTCGTCCCCGCAACAACGACTAATACGTTGTTGTTTCCTCTATAATATCATATAGGAATGAATATTTAGCCATAACTCATAAGTCCCCTTTCACCCCTTCACGAGGTGGCAAGGGGACTTATTTGTTTCTCGTTACTAATAACTTTTAGACTTTACAATCTACTAGTCATAAATGTCCCCAAAAAGTCTATTGATTAACTCGACCAAGTTAATTGATTAACTTTGCCTTTTCTATTGATTAACTCGGACGTGTTAATTGATAGTCTTGAAAAAGGGGTATTGAATACGGATTTTACTAATAGAACTGATTCCTTTTTCTTCGGATGGGAAAGGATGAAAAGGAAGATGAATTTATGTGGAATGAAAGGTTTTTATCGAGTTCTCCCCAAAAAGCAGCCTAAAGTGTCGAAAAAAGTATGTTGACATACTTTGCCATTTAAGTTAACTTACTTTGCCAAGTAAGTTAACATACTCGGACATGTTAGTTTACTTACTTTTTTTTGGGGGGGGACACATATAGAAACAATACTCAGAATGAAACGAACAGCCGTTTTCATAGGACGAGTTTTATTCATTGGGTGGTTATTAACCTCACGGAGCACAACTAAAAGCTATTGATTAGATAGATGTCTTGGATAACTTTCCTATTATACTCAGTACCAACTTTAGTACCACATAATTGATACTGGAGTTTCAGTAGGCTGGTACTGGAGTTTCACTTGCTTGGCACTGGAGTGTTACTTAAATGGTACTGGAACATCAATTAAATAAGATTATAATGACATTTATGTGATGTGAATTAGGCAATCTAATTGATGTATTCATTGCAAGTATTACAAACCACAGAGGAACTCAATTGTCACATGACCTTACTGATGAATTGAAAAACTTACTTTTCCCCTCGCGCGCGCGTTCCTATATATACATCTATTTCCCATTTACATCTCTCGTGCCAACCCAACTCCGAAAGGGGTTTATTTATGACAAATCCTTTCCCACATCGCGTAGCGCATAAATAGTTTGTAATACTTAATTCATGACGACCTCCAAGCACGAAGCGCAAAGGAAAATTTATAAAAAGCGCATTTGCCCCCTAAGTCTTTAGCTTAGCGGTAGTTCACAAGAGTAAAATAGAAGGGGAAAAACATCATCAATGCCAATATGCTAACATTTAATTCTTCTTTTTGAACGTGAATGCAGAGCTTTTATATTTTTTAATAAAAAAAGCAAGGAGGGGGGGGGAAAAACCTTACCTTTGTACGAGAATAATTTCTTAACCTAAATATGATACATAATCATCCTAACGCATAGTTAAAATCAACAGTTACAAGCAATTACAACCTATAACCAAACTTTGGGGAAGGGTGTGATAAGACTTTCCTTTCGTTATCAAAATACGGAACTAAGTTGAAGCCAACAACTGAAACCTTACACCATTGAATAATAACTTTTTTAATAAATTTATATGAATAAAATCTTACTTGCGGTATTTATGCTGGCATCAGCATTAAATGCCTTGGCTGGTATTGAGGTGAGCACAACTCTCCCCCAAAATGGAACGCCCGAGCATAGCTACACAATGGTTAATGGCAAAGGCTACTATTGCAATGCCACCACATCGCCTACGAAGACTTCGGCAAATTATGCCAAGTTTGCATTCTACGCAGGCACAGAAACGGGTTCTTACTACATCTACAACGTCACAGCAAAGAAGTGGGTGAGCTATACGAAGAAGGCTTCGTATAACAACCAGACAGGCTTTGTGCAGTTGACTGAAGAAAAGCAGGAAGCTGCCATTTACAAATTCACTGAAATCAATGGTGGAGCCTATCAAATTCAGCCCTACAACACCACGGGTGTGGCAGCCAAATACTTGAATTGGTTTAAAGGTGAGGGGGTAGATAACCCTGTAGACGGCAATGTCACATTAGGTATTTATCAAGACCCTGGTAATAGAGATGCTGGTTCCAGATGGTTCTTTAAGGAGGTTGGTGTAACACACAAATACACACTCTTTAGCGATGGTATGCCCAGCACTGCCTCTGTTACCATCAACGGACAAACATTTACTGGACTGAACGCACAAGGTAGTCAGTCGATATCCATCGAAGGCGACCTTCAAGCAAGCGATATAAAAGTGAACGTTGGCAATGGTTGCGCAGCTAAGGTGACCATTGATAATGCCAACTATCAGGTTACCTTTAAGTTTGTGCAGTTCTTCAATCCTACCGAAAGCGTAGACGCTGAGGTGAAGTATTCTTACCTCTTGCACATGCCCCAAGCTTACATCAAGAAGATTAACAATGACCTTCACCACACTACCACACGTGGCGAAGCCGATAAGTTCATCTTTATTGAAGATGCTAAAAATCTTGGCAAATATTACATCTACGACCTTTCAGCTAATTGCTATCTTTACTACACTTCGACCAATAATGGTAGTGGCGTGAATAACACCTCACAGAGTAATGTGCGATACACTACCAACATTAGTGAGGCAAAGACTTGGCAGCTTTATTGTCTCTCTGACGAAACTGTAGCCATTATTCCTGGCGAAATTGCTGACCCCACATCATCATCTGCTTCGTTGAACTTTACGGGTGGTATTAACAATAATAAAGTACTTAACCTCTGGAATGCAGACGATAACAATTCTGCTTGGCAGATTATCGATCCTACAGCAGGTTCTATGCCTTGCGCCACATTGATGTATGCACTTCCTGGTGCTCCATTCATTCACAAATTGGTGCCCAACCAAGGCGAAACTGTAACCAGTGTTGACTTTGGCACTGAGCTCCCTGGCTTTGAACTTAAAGAAGACCGCCTTACGGTTGGTAACAGATATAAGTATGTTTCAGGTACTGCTCCTACCACTGAAGGCGAATACGTTTATACCGTTAAGACTAAGGCAGGCGATTCTGAAGAAGAAACCTCTACTAAGGTTCGCCTCATTGTTGACAAGCATATGCAGTCGCCCACACCTATGATGGCTTGGTTGACATGGAACTGGTTTGCACGCTCTATTAGCCACGAAAAGATGGTTGAAAAATTGCAAAGGGCTTGGAAAAGCACGGTTTGATTAAAGCAGGTTTCAACACAATCGTATTGGACGATGCTTGGGCTGTAAATACCACAGACAAGAATGCCTTGAACTACGATGCTAATAAATTCCCCAAAGGAATCAGCGGCTTGAAGGAAGACTTGAAGAAAATTAACGACAAGTTGAAGGTTGGTATCTACAGTGATGCGGGTTCTATGACCTGCGAAAATTATCAACCAGGTTCTTTCGGATACGAAGAACAGCACATTAAATTGTTCGACTCTTGGGGCGTAGACATGCTTAAGTATGACTTCTGCAACCATCAGGCAAGTGCCAAAATCAGCTACTCACAGATGGGTAAGGTAATTGCTGCACTCAATAAGAAGCGCAAGACCGAGAATAAAGTTCCCTTCGTATTCAACATTTGCGAATGGGGTCAGAATCAACCCTGGACTTGGGGTGCCGAAGTGGGTGGCTCAAGCTGGCGTGCAACAAGTGATGCTCGCGAAGATTGGATTGGTAACAGCTCACGCCCTGGCGTAATTGGTGGTGTTGATGCCGTACGTCGTTTATGGATGTATGCTGGTGTAAACCGCTTCAACGACCTCGACATGATGTGTATCGGTCTTCATGGTTTGGGTGGTCCGAGCAACAATACAGCAAATCACCAATCAAATGGTGGTACAATTACAGGTTTGAACGAAGCACAAGCGCGTTCACAAATGTCATTGTGGTGTATGTTTGCAAGCCCCTTGGCTTTGACTTGCGACCTTCGTGAGACCCCCCAAGGCGAAGCAAATAGCGGTGTAACAGTTCCTAAGTCATTGATTACAGATGCTGATATCAAGACCTTGACCAATGCTGAAATTCTTGCTATTAACCAAGATAAGTTGGGTCAGCAGGCTGAATATATGGAATCTCTTTCAACAGGAAAGACCGACTATTCGAACTCAGGTTACGACGTTTACGTGAAAGACTTGGAAGGTGGACGCATGGCTGTTTCTGTTACCAACCGTGGTGGTTCACCCATTACAGGTCCTACTTTGAACCTCACCGACCTTTATTTGCAAGCAGGCAAAGCCTACAACTGCCACGATATTTGGGCAGACACTGATAACCAAATCGAGAACCAATTGGTTGTAGGTACACTCAACGCATACGAGACGAAGGTTTACGTTATTGCAGAAGGTAGCACAAACTACCTTAAAAGCCTCACCGCTGCTTTGAGTTCAGCCAAGTCTGTATTGGACAAAAATGCAGAATATAAAGGTAAGCCCTTCTATTGTTCAACAGAAGCTTACAATGCTTTGCAAAAGGTATACAACCAGTATAAGGACAATACAACTGCTACACAAGAGGATGTAAATGCTGTAAATACTGCCATCACTACATTCAATTCATCAGCAATTTCAACAAGTCAAATTCCAGATGGAACAGAGGTTCTGCTTGGCAACCAAAAGCATTCACTCTATGTTTATGCAAAGGAAATTAAAAGAACTGGTGACAAAGGTGGTTTCCTTGGCTCAGGTTCAGCAAAAGATAGCTATCGCTACCTTTTTACCATCAAAACGGCTTCAGCTGGTAAATACAAAATCTACAGCAACTATTACAAAAAGTATGTAGGTGCTATTCCTACAAAGAACGACCGAGAATTTGCTCTCGTTGAAGAAGCGAATGCAGGTGAATTTACGATTGATGCTGCAAGCTATGGCTTCGGTTACTGCCGTATCTATGATGCGAACTGCAATTACATGAGTGGTTCTACCTTGGTTAACGCATTGCATATGTGTGATTGGACGCAAGATAATATATATGGCAATGGCGTTGTACGTTGGGAAAAAGAATCAGATGCTTCTGCTTTCAAACTCATCTACGCAACTGAGGACATTAAAACAGCTTGGGATAATGCACTTGCATTAAGCTTGCAGGTAGCAAAGAAACATGCTGGTACATGTATTGGTGACTACAATGCAGAGGATATCACTGCTGCAGAGGCTGCATTTAATGCTGCCACTGAAAAGTCTACCGTAGCTAAGGCAACCGACGATGCACTTTTGGCTGCGCGTGTAGCTCCCGCTGCTGGTAAGTATTACACAATCAGCAATGCTACGCAAACAGACAAGTTCATTAGCGAAAACTACAAGAACCAAACAAGTGGTGGTGAAAACAAACTGATTGCTGCTGTTAAAGAAGCAAACATTATGCCTACCCTTTGGCGTTTTCAACAGTTAACTGCAGCTGGTCAGACAGACCTCTACAAAATTATTGCAGCCAACTCAGGTAAGTGCATGAGTAAAGCCGCTGAGGGATATACAATGCACGTAACTGCTACGAATAATGCAAATGCAGGTGCTTTCGACATCTTTACAAAGGATGCTGTGAATAAGGAACATGCAGTTTCATTGGTTACTTATACAGACCTGTCGCGTGCTAATCGCGGTACTGCTTGCATCAAGGACGATTTTACAGAAATAAATTCACAAAATGCTCCCAATGCAAACAACAATTTCCTTGTTCAGGAAGTAGCTGAAATTCCTGTTGCCATCTCTGCTGCACGTTATGCAACTTTGAACTTGCCTTGCGCTGTAACAGTGAATGGTGAAGTGAAAGCTTACATCGCAGCTGATGGTGAAAATGAAGTTACTTTAAGTGCTATTGAGAATGGTGTAATCCCCGCAAACACCCCCGTAATCATTGTGGGTAACGAGGGCGCTTACAACTTTACCATTAACACAGACAATACTACAGAGGCTATTTCTTCAGCCTTGACGGGTACACTTGTTCCTACTACAATTGCAGCTAACGCTACGGCTTACATCTTGAAGAAGGGTGCTCAAGGTATCGGTATGTACAAGATTACTTCTGAAACCGACCGTACAATCGCTGCTAACAAGGCTTACATGAACTCACCTACTGCTACAGCTTCTTCTAACATGAAGGTATTCAACTTTGGTGCTTCTTCTACTGGCATTAACAATGCTGTTGTTGGTAACGCTGAGAACAATGTTTACTATGACCTTAATGGTCGTCGCGTGCTCTATCCTGCACATGGCGTATTCGTAAAGGCTAATGGTGAGAAGGTTTACATCAAGTAATAGAAAAAATAAAATCATAATGAAAAAAACTTATAGAATGCCTCAAACAACCTCTGTACGGTTTGATGTTGAAGGCATGCTTGCAGCATCAACTCCCACATCTTTGGGCATATTTGAAGATGAAGATACAGGTGGTAGTGATGGTCTTTCTAACGAACGTGATTTGACCAGCGATAGTTGGTCGAATACCGATGAAGACTAAAGGGTGGGCATTCAAAAAAAATACTTCCGCACGATTTTGGGTAGCATAAACTACTTATTCTCGTGTTAGCCCACCTCGTTTGAGATGATATAAGGTTACCAGGTATGTGAAGGGAACATGTTCCTTTTCACATACCTGGTTTCTTTTGTAAGTAGGTGTGCAAAATCCCTATTTTTTTGCATGACATTTGATAGATCCATCAATAAGGGCGTGCAACAATTTGGAATGTCAATAGCTCGTATTACTTATTTCCTATTAGTGGTGTGAGGCTAATAGATTGTAAAGTCTAAAAGCATTTATAAAAAAAAAGAGCTTTTTATTTTGTGCCTTGGGCACAAGGCGTTAACTTTGACTTCTGAAAATAAAGAAACACAACAATGAACCATATTGCTGACAACAACAACCGACACATTGCATGGATGCTTTTGGGGCTATGCATTGTCACGCTCTTCTTATTCTTAGGCGAAACACTCTTTAATACACGTGGCGAACCACGTGAGGCTGTCGTGGCACTCTCTATGCTACAAGACGGGAATTGGGTGCTACCCGTGAACAATGGCGTGGACATGGCATACAAGCCCCCATTCTTTCATTGGTTAGCTGCGTTATGCTCTCTCCCCATGGGCTATGTTAATGAGTTTACCGCACGCATGCCGTCGGCTATTGCTGCAACCGTAATGGTTATGGCAGGTTTTTGCTTTTATAGCAAACGACGTGGCACCGCATTGGCTCTCATTATGGCTCTTGTTACACTGAGCAACTTTGAGGTGCATCGCGCTGCCGTGGCTTGTCGGGTAGACATGGTGCTTACGTGCATGATGGTGCTTTCGCTCTATTTACTCTACATGTGGATGGAACGAGGTATGAGGTTTTCACTTAAAGATGGTCCTTGGTATGCCATTTTGTGTTTGAGTGGTGCATTCCTTAGCAAAGGTCCTGTAGGGACCGCCCTACCCTGTTTAGTTGTTGCAGTATTTGGCTGGATACGTGGAAAAGGATTTCTCAACGTATTGTGGCACATGGCTGTGGTGGGTATTCTTTGCCTTATATTGCCTGCCGCATGGTATGTAGCAGCCTACGAACAAGGTGGGCAACGCTTTTTGGACTTGGTGTATGAGGAAAATGTGTTGCGTTTGCTCGGCAAAATGAGTTATGCCAGCCACGAAAATCCCTGGCCTTATAACGTGATGACACTTATTACGGGCTTTGTGCCTTACACCTTATTGGCACTGATGGCACTCTTTGTGGTAAACTGGAAACAAGCAGGCGCGAAGTTGGGTTCTCCTGCCCAATGGTGGAACCGCTTGAAGAGTTATATAAAGAATATGGACGATGCCCGATTGTTTTCGTTGCTGAGTTTTTCCATTATCTTTGTGTTCTATTGCATCCCGAAGAGTAAGCGCAGTGTCTATTTATTGCCTGTATATCCCTTTGTGGCATACTTTGTAGCAGAGTTTTTGCTTTGGTTGCGCCACCGCCACCAACGTGTGCTCGAAGTTTTTGGTTGGACATTAGCCTCTTTGGCTATCTTGCTCACACTGACTTATGTGGTTGTGCGCATGGGACTCGTTCCTGAAAGCATCATGGGACACGGTAAACATGCAGCACAAAACGTGGCAATGCTCAACGCGCTACGCACGCAACCCATAGGGAACATTAGTTGGGCTATTCCCCTTGTGGCAGTATGGCTCTTCATTAAACGTCGTCGCACACAACCGCTTGCCACAATGTTTACCTTGGTTTTTAGTTTATTCTTTGCCTTGGATGGCACCTACCAACCGCCTATTCTCAATGTAAAGAGCGATAAACCCATGGCAGACTTTATTGAAACTTTGCAACCCACAGGAAAGGTTTACTCGTTCCGCACAGATGTTACACCTGGCAATCCGCTCCACCCATTTACCATCAACTTCTACTTGGGCGACCGTGTTGTACCTTTCGAGGCTTTCTCTCCGCAAAAGGGCTTACTCATTGTGGGTAACGATGATATAGAGGCTTTTATTAAACGCTATCCCAACTATCGGGTGGAACTTGTAAAAGACTTTAACCACAAGAGTTGCGACGACCACAAAATGCTCAAACTTTATCAGTTTGCTAAGTAGTAAGTAGGTTCTCAATTTAGATTATATTCAAGTTTAGTATTTAGTCAAGACAGGCTGAATTATCGTGCAAACCGAATACAATCAACCTTGCTTGA
>UMGH01062014.1_pt1 | contig 28341 bp, 14 predicted proteins | sample 1965231 | NCBI WGS metagenome assembly UMGH01 (sample SAMEA4836068, study PRJEB28245) | human gut metagenome | biome: gut microbiome; material: fecal sample | place: Denmark | collected 2008 | reverse complement strand
GACGACGCTCTTGTTCTGAATGGCGGCTCCGATGAGTTCATGTCCCATGATGGTTTTCTTCAGCATCTCGCTCACCACGCCCATGACACGGTTCTTCTCCACGTTCACTCCGTATGTCGGGGCGTTCATGAACCATGTGCCACCTGCTGCCGTGAAATGCACGTCTATGTCGGTGCGCTCTTTCACATAAGCGTCATAGAGTTTGGGGTCGAGCCATGACGAGCCGAGAGTGAAGTCTATCAAGTGGGCAGGGATATTCATAGGCACTACTTCCTGCAATGCCTTGATGTTCCCTGTGTATTCGCCATTCTCGTTGTTGGCCTCTGCCTGTTTCAGTTTCTCGCGCACATTGCCGCTCAGATACTTGTACGACACTTCCATCTGCCGTGTGGCAGGGTCTTCAAAGCCGAGTCCGCTTTCGATGATTTCATGCTTTACTTCCGTCTCGCTCATGCCGAGCTGCCCTGCAATGTAGGGTACATCTATGCGGCCGTTTTTGAACATGCTCACCACAACTCCGTCCTTGACGTTTTCGGGGTGCGGCTCGCTTTCCTTTTCCACGACACGGCCTTTCATCACGTCTGCCTTATCATAGGTCTTGACCACACCGCCCTTGCCGTCTCCTTGCTCCTTGTACACTTCCAAGGAGAACACGTTGGGATAGTCCACGTCATTGCGCAGCCATGCCAACTGGTTGTTCTTGGTGAAGTGTCCGTAGGTGCTGACAAAGGCATCGTATGCCTTGTTGAGTTTGTCTATCAATGGTTGCAGTCCTGCATCGCCCTCGTTCTCTATCTGGTACTTCATCACATCGGCCAATGCGCTTTTGATGGCTGTATAGGCATTGAAACACTCCTGCTTGGTGTGTCCCTTTATCTTCTTGTCGTTCACTTCAAGAGGATAGTAGCCGCCCATACCTGCCGTAACGAGCTTGCCGTCTTTCAAGTACATCTCGCCAAGTTTCTTGCCGTCTGCCGATGCATCGTTCACATAAACAGGCTTGTCGCTTTCTGTGGTCTCTGCGCTGCCGCGCTCTTCCTCCATGAACGATTTAACGAAGTTGGCCAGCATCTTGTCTTGGTCTTTGCCGCTTACCGGGTAAAGTCCCTTGCTTGTGGGTCTGAACGTGTCGCCCTCTTCAAAGGCAAAGCGCATTTCTCCTGCCATGTGGTCGGGGTGTTCGATGAAATACTTGTTGTAGTCCATGGAGAGCTGCTTGGCCTTGCGTGCGCCCGGCTCCTCATATTCGGCTGTGCGCTCACCGCTGATGTTGCTCACGTCAATGGCTTGTGCCGACTTCTGACCGTTCATGCGCTTGCGGATTACGATGATGTCTGATGTTACGGTCGTGCCGCCAAAGGTCTTGTTGTTCATGCGGAATGCTCCGATGAAGTCCGAACCTCCCTCGTTTACCACCCAGTCGCGCAGTGCCTTGCTGCTGTCGAGTGTGCCGTTTGACGATATGAAGATACCCAGACCGCCCTCACGCAGTTTGCGCACGTTCTTGGCAATGCAGAAGTCATGGATATTGTGGAACTTCTTCGACAGGTCGCTGTCGCCTGTGGTATCGTTCACGCGCAACCCGGTAACGAATGGCACATTGGTGATGGCCAAGTCCACACTGCCGTTGGGTATGCGTGTCTGCTCAAAGCCTTGTATATCCACCTTGGCATCGGGATAGAGCAATGAGAGAATGCCGCCCGATGTGCCGTCTATCTCGATGGCGTGAATGTCGCTGCGCTCGCTCATGTCGGTAGGCATCTGGCCGAGGATATTGCCGATACCTGCCGAACCCTCCAAAATGTTGCCGCCCTTGAAACCGAGTTTTCCTGCAATGTCCCAAAGGGTATCGACAACATAGGCAGGGGTGTAGTATGCGCTGTTGGCACTCATCACGGCTTGCTCGTAGGCTTCCTCACCAAGCAACTCGCGTATTTTCTTGTTGCGCTCACGCTGTTTCCAGTCGTAGCCTCCGTCACTGAAAGCGGCTCCAAGTCCGCCCCAACCGCTGAATTGTCTGAGCACACTCATCTGCTCGGGAGTGGCTGTTTCACCGCTCTCAAGTAACTCATGTGCCAACTCAATGGCTTTGATGTTGGCCTCTATTCTGCCGTTTACTGAGGTCGGGGCATGGTCTGCGCCTCGCTCCGAATGATTGTTGCGCGTGTTCTTCGGCTCTGTCAGTCCATGAAGTCCAGCGGACTCAGCCCGATTTGCGCCAGTGCCTTGTCCTCCTCGGCCTCCGTCAGGTCTTCCACTTTCTTGTGCAGCTGCTTTGCGAGTCGCTCTTTCGCCTCCTCGTAGTCCTTGCTGTTGTCCACTATTGTCGGCTTGCACCCCTTGGGAGCGTACCGCATCATCATTTCGTTGTAATCCATTTTCTTTTGTTTCATCGAACAGCCCGGCAAACAAGTTGCCCACCGTCTGCTCTGGTTTCACTTTCTTCTTCGATGTCTTTTTCTTCGTTGCTGGTTTTGGCTGCTCTGCCGATGCAGGAGTAGCGGTAGGCTCTGTTGTAGCCTTGGCTGCATTCTTCTCTCGCGCTTCCTTGGCAATGCGCTCCGCCTTTTGGAAAATGTCCTCATTCTGCGGTTCGGTTGGCTTATCGCCCTCTACTTGGAACTTGCCGCTTTTGAGATAGCCTTGCACGGTAGGTACTTCAAAGCCAACGGTCATAAAGGTTGCCTTGTTGTCGAATGTGGCATAGTTGCCGTCCACCTCCTTGCACACCAATTGAGTGCCATTATGGTTGAACGTGCGGCCAACCCACGACTGCGGATTGTTGGCTATGTCCTCGGTCTGCGGCTTCACCACTTCTTTGGCTTTATGTCGCAACTGGTCGGGGTGAGCATTTACCCACATGGCAGGTGCATGGCCTGTGTCTATGCGTATGCCGCCCAACTCGTTAGGCTGAGCCACAACCGCATCATGCCAAGTATTGCCATCGGGAGAATACTGCACCTTGTCGCCTACCTTATATTCACCATCTTTGGCATTGCTGCGTTCGGGGATATACTTGTATGTGACACGCTGCACATTCTTCAGCAAGTCATCATAGGTAACATCTTCAGCAAACCACATGTCCTGTCCGTAGCGTGCATTGCCGCTTGCATTAGGGTTCTCCACACGGCACATGATACCTATTACTTCGAGATTATCACCTCTTCTGTTCGTTTCTCCCTTGGTAAATGATGGTTCAAGTTGGATATTCACATACAACTCCCTGCCCTCGGCCAACGGCAAGTGCATGGTTACATCGCCTCCTGCCGGGGCAATGTTCGCCACGGCCAATGGCCTTGCCTTGCGGTTGCCTTTTTTGTCGGTCTTGTCGGAATGGGTAGCCTCGTACAGGTCAAGTCCAAGGTCGTCTACCAACTGCCCGGCAAGTTTGGCGGCATCGTTCACGGCTTTCTTCTCGGCATTGCGCATATAGCCGTATGCCTCGTTGAAGTCTTTCTCCACATGGTCGGCCTCATAGTAGCCAAGCAGGGCAAGTTGCTCGTTCACCTCTTCGAGGCTGTCATCAACTCGCTCTTCGGCTGCGCTGAGTTCGTGTCTGTCGCTTGAAGTTTCTGCGAGAGTTTCTGCTTCGCTTGCAGTAGCCTCTGCTTTTTCTGCAACAGCAGCTGTATCTGCTTCTGTTTGCTTGTCGTTTTCTTTTCGTTGCTCATTTCTTATTGCTTTGAGTTCGTTATTTGCTTTGTCGGCTGCGGTCTGTGCCTTGCCCTCCTCGACAATCATGTCGGCTTGGGCAAGCACATCATTGTGCGGCTTGTCGAAGTTCTCTACATCAAAGGCTTTCACCTCCTCGTATGGGGTAAGGGCATACTTGTCATAACCGGGAACATACTCCAGTCCACCATAGAAAGCCTTTAACCACGGACGCACCTTGTCGCCAAGTGCCTTTACCATCATGGAGGCATAGTCCCCGAATGACTCGTTGCCACGCTCAACCATAGCCATAGCCAGACGCTGGCCAACGGACATGAGTTTCTGACGCTGCTCTGCGGTCAGTTCATCGGGATCACGGAACTTCAACCCTGCATCGCCCTCGTCAGCACCAATGCCGAGAATATCACGAATGTCATTCATCAGTCCGTTCATTTCCTCGTCACTCACCTCATACTTCGGCTTTTCTGTCTCCTTGGTCGGCTGCTTGGGTTCTTCCTTGGTCGGTTCTGTCGGCTTTTTCTCTGCCACATCGGCCATCTCAACCTTGTTGGCTGGCTTCTTGGCTGTGGCTTTCTTCCGTGTTGCAGGCTTCTTCGGCTCTACGGCATCGCGCAACTCCTGTGCGGTCAGTGGCTGTGCGTCTGCCACGGCATCGGCATTGCCCACCATGTCTGCTGCTTTCTTCGCGTCCTCCTCACTGCGGAACATCCAGCCTCCGCTCTTGCGGTCTTTCCAACCGCGTGCAGGAGAAAAGCGTCCCTCGCCAAGTCTCTCATTGGCAAATTCACTTACGGCACGCTCTTGGTCGGCTATCAGTGCGCCATCAAACGTAAGCAGGGATACATCGCTCGTCTTACCTTTCTTATTAGTATAGGTGGTAGGAGTGATGGTATAAGCTGCATTGTCTGCATTTTCCGTTGTCGGTGCTGCCGTATCTTCCTTTGCAGGAGAACTTGCCACGGTCTCTTTCTTCACCCCGGCATACTCCGCAAACGGTTTGGTCTTGCGGTGGCTGCTGTCTATCCACTTCTCGAAATCTTCGAGGTTCGTTGTGGACACGACAATCCTGCGCCCATCTTCCCAACCTTTCTCATAGTTGGCCAGATAGTCGCTCTTCGCCTCGTCCATGTCGTTAAAGCCAAGCATCACCTTGTGCTCGTCAAACGTGCCATCGGGATTGTACTGGTCCACCACATACACCTTGCGCCCGTTCCAACCGTCAATGTCGTTGGAGAGGAACACGTCTATGTGGTCTCCGTCCACGCCCTCCGTACCACGGAAGTAGCCGTAGGTGTTGTGCATCTTGCTTTCCCACTGCTTGCCGTTAGCGTCCGTGCCTTTGCGCACACTGCCTTGCGGCTGCTCAATGGTGATGTCGAACGTGCCGACCTGCACATGGCCTTTCTTGTAGTTGCCGGCCTCTTTCTGTGCCTCTGTGGGTTCGGTGTTCACATCGGCTGATGCGGTCTTTATCTTGGCTGACAACGGCTGTTCCGCTCCGTCAAGGTGTCTGACCACTTCTTGCAGGTCGCCAAACTGCTTGCCGTCCACCTCATAGTAAGTGCCGGGATAGTTCTTGCTCTCGTCTGGAGCGTCCACCTTGATTACTTCCTTACCGTCAATGAGGAGTTTCTGCTTGTAGATGTCGCCATTTGCGCTTGGCTCTGTCCACTCTTCATCTGTTTCGGTGATGCGGTTGCGCAATGCCTCTTCCTCTTCCTCGGCAATGGTGTCGGTATTGGGTTCTTCTGTTTGTGGAGTCTCCTCCTGCTTGGCAGGTTCGGTCTCGGCTACTGCTGGCTGTTGAGGCTCTGCACTGCGTTGTACAGCATCCTCAGTTTGTTCAGTTGCCTTGTTTCCTCCACGCTGTCCTGCCTCGGTTTCTGCGATGCGCTTGCGTTCTGCAATGGCTGCATCGACGAGGGCTTGTTGTTCTCTTGGTGTTGCATTTCTGAAATGTTCGTTAATGGTGTTGAGTATTTCTTCTTTTGAGGTTACATCGCCTGTGAACATATCCAACTGACCACCTGCTGGGGCAGTGGCTTGGGCGTTGTAAGCTGACAATACTTTGCGTAGGTCGCTCGGCTTACCGCTGTTCAAAATGTCTGCGAGTAACAATGTCGTTCCGTCCGTCACTCGGCTGTCTCCGTATTCATCATCAAACAGACCTTGCTCCCTGCCGAATGGCGACACAGGCATTCCGTCCTTGAAAATGTCGGGGTGTGCGCTCTTGGCTCTTGCCACAAGGTCAACGGCTGCGCCCAACTCTTGGCTTAGGTCGTAGCCGCTCTTGGCGAGTGTGCGGTTGTGGGCTATCTCGTTCAAACCCATAATGACCGACTGGCGCAATGTGGGTGTGCTGATGATGTGGCGCACGGCATCGGGCGAAGTCTGAAAGACCTTGCCTATAAGCGTGTTCTCGATAAGTTCCTTTCCTGCTGCCGACAACGAATTGCCTGTGCGCATTTCGGGCAGCTGCATTTCGTTGATAACTCCTGCACCGAGCAACTGACTGATAGCCGAAGATACTGCCTTGTCGTCTGCGTAGTAGTCCGAGAGGCGGTCAAAGCGGCTGATGTCATTGGTGATGCTCGTGAAAACATTGTCGGGGACAATCTTGCCGAGTTTCACCGCGTGCTCTGGCTTGCTCTGTTTCTTCTGCTGTTCAGCGTTGAAACGTGCGAACGTGGTTGCATCGTAGGGCAGTTGCTCATCCGGGACAAACACCACACGCGGATGTTTCATGCCGTCTATCTGTTCGGGAGTGAAACCGTACATCTGTCCGAACTCGCGCAGGTGGTCGATATACGCCTTGTCTGTTCCCTGCTGGGCTGCAATGTCGCCAGACATGGTGCGGTTGTTGCCCGAAAGCACCACACCGTCCTTGCTGACAATGATAGGCGACTGCAAGGCGCGGCTGTCGTAATTTTTGGCAATGTCCCTCACTATCCGCTGTGCGTCCGTGTCGCGCTTGTAGTCGCGGTCGTTCACGCTCTCTCCGTTCTCGTCAATGGGGAAACCCTCGGTCGGTTCAAAGGCGTTGTTGATGTCGTGGCTTGCTGACGCGGCTCCTGCCTCGGTGAGGACGTAATGCCCACGAATGGTAGAACCGTCCGCAAGGGTAAGCGCATTTGGATTGCCCTCAACCTTGGCGGCTCCGTCCCACTTGGCCTTTATCTTCGGGTTCACGGCATGAGTGCCAACCTCGGCTTGCTCGGCAGCTTTCTGTGCCGCAATGCGTTTCTGCTCCTCAACCTGCGCCACGGCTTCGTCATGCAGTCGTGCATCGCGTTCCCTCCGCTCTGCCTCCTGCTGTTCACGGATAGCATGTTTACGCTCGTTCATAAGGGCGTAAATCCTCGACCATGCGCCCAGTGTCTCTTCCGCCTCCGCCACTTGTGCGTTGTACTGCTCCATGGCGGTATTGTAGTTGGCATCGGCCTCCTGCTGTGCCTTGACCATTGCCATAGGCGAGCCTTTGAGGGACGGTGCTTTCTTGGTCGGCTGTTTCTTCTTCAGCGCATCGAGTGTCTTTTGCGCTTGCTCCACCTGCGCATTGACAATGGCTGTGGTGTTGGCATCATTGCCGCCTGTAACCTCGTTGAGTGCGTCAAGGGCTGTCTCCTTGTCAGCTTTCTCAAACATGGGTTCGCCTGTCTCCTCGTTGATAGGAACACGCTCCAGTGCGGTCGGCTTGCGGTTTGCCTCTTCCTCCCTGCGCTGTTGATCCTGCTCCAACATCCGTTGGTTATGCTGTTGCATCTGCTCAACCTGCTCCTGCGGAAGTGTAACGCCACCATCGCCTTGCGTAGCCTCGTTGAAAGCACCTTGGGCGTACTGCTGCAACTGCTCGTCTGTCATGGGCGGCTGCACGTTCTCACCCTCATTCTGTACGTTTTCGGGCGTTTCCTGTACGCTTTCACCCGAATTTGGTACGCTTTCGTCATTTCCCATACCACCAAGCACGGACTCATGCTCGGCTTGAATGTTGGCATAAGCCTCGTCAAGTTCGGCTTGTGGGTCAATGGCATCACCGAGATTGAAGATTTGGTCGGGACTGGTAAACTTGTATTCGCCTGTCTCGGCATCGCAAATTACAATGCTTTGGTCGGAGTTCTGTGTGTCTATGCCTGTACCATCGGGAAGTACTGCGACATTACCTTTTACAATGTACACAGGCTTGTCGTCCACCTTCATGGTGGCTGGCTGCACCATGCCGTTGTCCTTGTGGGTGTGTCGCTCCACATTGGCGGCTACCTCCCTGCGCTTATTCTCCATCGCATAGTTGGACGCATCCTGCACACCGTCCATCGCTGCCTTGGCATTGATGTAGTAGAGCACAGCGTTCTGCTGGTCTTCCGTCAGTTCGGGGTCATTGGCCAATGCCCACGGATTATCCTGCATCTCGGCCATGCGCATTTCCGCATCAGTACCGAAAGCGTACTCACACTCCTGCAAAGCCTCCTGCATACGAAGAACAATGGCATCCACATCGGCCTTTGCATCCGCATCGCCTTGTTCCATCTTGTCCCACAACAGGCGCGACTGGTCATAGATGGCCGCTGCTCCTGCCTCGTCATCTGACATGGGTTGCTCTGTCTCTTGGTTCTGTTCGGGGAACAGCCGTTTCAGATAGTCCTCCACGGCTGCTTGCTCTGGTTCGGTGCGCTTGCTCGACTCTTTTTTGATGGCCGCGTCCACATCTACGCCTGTCTCTTCCTTGATGGCTGCACGGATAGCCTCTGGACGTTCTGCGTCTGCCATGCCTTTGTTCTCTTCCATGAACTTGTCAATGGCATCGACCATCTGCCCATAGTTGGCGATTGCGTCCTTGTCGCCCTCCTTGGCAGCTTGGTAGTTGCGCTTGACGGTTTCGGGGTCAGCACCGGGGGCAACGGCTTCAACAGCTGCGTCCCACACCTTGTTGTCGGCTTTAGCCTCGGTGTAACGCTCACCTACATCAACGCTGTTGAGTTCGGCCTGTCGCATGATTTTGTCCTGCTCCCTCTTGGCTGATGCCTCGTCTGCAAAGCGTCTATTCGTTACAACCTCGCCATTGGCTGTAACGGACTTCACGAATATATTGCCGTGTTCGTCCTTTTCGGTGGTGTACCCGGTAACCGTTCCCATCGGCAACTGCCGCCCGGTAAGGATGTAGTACGCCTTGGCTCTCGCGCTCTGGCTCACATTCGGGTCTTGCATGAGGCGTTCCATTGCCTCGTAGCCGTCAAATTCGGGGTGGTTCTTCAGCCATTGTCTGCTCAAATCCTCAACATCGGCCTCGGGAATGTCAAGATACATTACCTTTCCGTCCGTGCTCTTGGGTCTTGCTTTGGCTTTGGGCTGCTGTTTTGGTGTACGTGTGAAGAGTGCCGCAAGGTCGCCATAACCGTACTTCTGCAATTCCTCTCGTTCCTCCTTGGTGAAAGCCATGTCACGCGGACTTGCGTCCACCTGCTTGCGTAGTCTCTCAACAAAGTTCATGCGGTTATGGTTACGCTCCTGCATGGTCTTAGGGTCGGCAATAGGTCGCAGCCCTGCAATGACACGAGGGGCAGACTTTATCATGTGCTGTCCCTTGAAGCCTATCATCATGGCCATGTTGTCCGTCCACACGTCCATGGCATCGCCATCACCGCTAATCCATTCGGGAATGGAGAATATTGTACCCTCGGCCACAGTCGATGTGGCAAGTTCTCCTGCACGGATACCCACCTTACCTGCCGTGTTCGATGTTGCCTTTACCCATTTGTCAGCCACATTGCCCAACAAAGGCGACACCGTACCCGTTACCGAGCCAAGCAATGTGCCGTTCAGGGACGATTTCAGCACGTCGCCTGCGGAATATCCCTCGTTCTCACCTGTCTCTTGGTTGATGTGTCCGCCATGCAGCCACTGGCTTTCGCCCTCCTTGATGCCCTCGTATGCGCCAAGGTTACCGGCACCTCCTGCCACACCAGCCACGACACGCCCGGTCAGCGTATTGCTAAACAGACGTGCGCCCACATTGGTGGCTGCTTTCTTTGCAACAATGCGTCCTCCTATGTTGAGTGCCGTCTTACCTGCAAACGAGCCGACACCACCCGATATATAAGTGGTAGGGTCGAACATCATGCCTGTCACCGTACCGCCAATCTGCGCCCAACGGTGGTTCTTGCCGTAGTCGCTCATCGCTTGCTCGTATGCGGCCATGTCGCCTGTCGTTCCAGCCTCGCTCCGTGCCAGTCCCTTGTTGATAGTGCGTAATAGGTTCATGTCGGCTGCGGTCTTGGCGAAGAACTCCAAGGTGCTCTTGGGCGTGTTCTTTGCCACGGCATACTTGTACACGGCATTGTCAGACAACTGACGAGCCATTGCCGATGCCGAGTTCTGCAACTGACGCTCGGTTGCGGTGGGGTATTGCTTTTTCAGCTGCGCATAGCATGATGCCGTCATCTGCTTGCCTACACGTCCCCACGCATTGTCCATCATCTTCTGCAGGTCAAAGCGCGTAAGGCGCGACACCTCATTCTTGTGTGAGTTGGTGGCTGCATCGACAATGTGCATCTCACGCCCTCCATGAAGCCACGGATTGCCGCTGTACACGTCCTCCGCATTTTTGTTGCGGTCGGCTGCATACTTAGCCTCTGCCTCTTTCCACAAGGCTGCAACGGCTGCACTGGCTGGCTTCTGAGCGTCGTTCACCTGCTGGTCGTTCATATTGAGGCCAAGAGGCTCACTTGCAGCCTTGCGATAACGGAAGCTTTCTGCATCAGCCAACGCCTTGCTGCTGTATCTGTTGCCAGTCGGTGTGATGTAGGTCTGCTCGAACTTCTTTGTACGTGGATTGTACTTCACACCACCTTTCTTTGTCTGACCGAAGCCAAGTCCGAACCCATACTGCTTCATGTTCTTCATGCGCTCGTTGTTGTCGGCTATCATGGCTTGCGTCTGTTGCTGCATCTGCTGCACTTGGTCTATCATCGCCTGTCGCTGTGCAGGGGTGAGCGGCTTGTCTTTCTGCTGTGGCGTTGCTGGAGCCGAGTTTGGCGCAGGTGTGGCAGCTTGTGCCGGGGCTGCGGTCGGCTTCTGTGGCTGTGGATGGGCTGGTGCAGGTGTGTTATTCACTGCATGAAGTCCCAACCGTTTGCCAAACTCCTCATATGTAGGACTATCAATAGCCCCATCTGCTTTCAGAGCTTTGTAAAGCTGCAAACGGTTCTGATAGCCTTCCTTTCCGGGAGCAAGCATCTTACTGCGAAAATTCTCTCGGCTCTTGCTGACTGCACCGTCTTTTTTCAGTGCGTCATAGAGTTGGTCTATTTTATCGTATGGCATATCCTTATAATCCTAATGCTTTTGTATTCTTATATGATGATGACCCATGCTGCGGTCTCGGTGCTGGTTTTGTCGTAGGTTGACGCACTACGCGCTTGGCATAACCACTTTTCTTCTTGTAAGTCGTAGTGGACTTGCCATTGGTTTCACTGTCCGTAGTGCTTGTAGAGGTGACATCGGTTTCCTCAAATGTACCGTGTTGTCTGGCAAATGCCTCCGCAGCTGCTGCCGTTCTGAACTTGTATTCGCGTCCATTCTCGTCCCATGCGCTGAACTCGTTGTTGTTGGAGCGGTCGTGCGCCCTTGCCGATGCGTCATGGTCTCTGGCTGATGCCCTGCTTGCAGTCGCTGACGCTCGCTGTGCCTCGCCTCGTGCCTTTTCGGTATCAACCTTCGCCTTGTAGAGGTCGGGAGCATTGTCTGCCTCCGCCTTTGCGGTAACGGCCTCCTGCTCGGCTTTCGAGGCCTTTCCTGCTTGCTCACGCTGCTTGTCGGGTTGCAGGGCTGCAAGCCAGCCGTGTTCCTCCTGCTCGCGCTGTGCCTTTTCCCTCGCCAGTTTCCTGCGCTCCTGCTCGGCCTCCATTTCTCGGAGTGTCTTGGCTCTGTCGTTCTGCAGGTCTCCTATTTTGAGGGAATACTGCAAGTACTTATCTGCATTGGCCTCACGCTCGGCTTTGAGTTTGTCGAGCTGCGCTTGCAAGGGTGTCTGCTGGCTCATGGTCTTGTGGTCGTACATGTTGGGCGCACCTCGTGTCGTGAAGTAAAGGTTGCTCAACGCCATCAGACCGTCACCGACTGCTGCGATTATCTTCTTCGACTTCTCCCTGCGCTCGCGTTTCTTGCGCTCCTCCTCGGTTTCGGGCTTGGTCTTGTTGGCAGCCTCCTGCAATGCCGCTATCTGTTGGTCGTAGCCCATGACGGCATCGGCATTGTTCTGTGGAGACACGCCCAAGCCCTTGTCGGCAGGTGGGACGACATCTGTCTGCGGTGTCGGCTTGCTCTCTGTCGGTGCAGGGGCGTTCTCTCCGCTGTGCTGCTCCGTCCATGCCTCCGTGCCTTTCGGGGCAGGTTCGGGCTGTGGTGGCTGTTCTGCCCATGCTTGCGTACCTTTGGCAGGGGGAGTGGTGTCCGCTCCGTCCTGCTCTGCAAGCCAGTCGGCACTGCCTTTAGGTGGATTTCCTGTGCTCATATTCGTTGTGCTTTAAGTTTTAGAACGGCATGGACGATGCCGCGCCTGCCACGCCCTGCACGGCTCCTGCAATGGCTTGTGCCTTGCCTTGCTCGATGGCATTGAGCTGGTTCACATACTCATCGTCCTTGGCTCTGTACGTTTGCTCAATCTGGTCTTTGCGTGCGTCCGCGTTGACGGCAATCTGTGACGTTGCGTCCGCCAAGGCTTGGTTGTTGGCGGCTTTGGCCGCTGCCGTACTCTCGTCTGTGCCACCCATCACGGCTTGCGCTCCTGCCGCCTGTTGGTTGCGGTTCTTGATGCTCTGCTCCGTCTGGGTGAGTATCCTCTGCGCGTCCGCCCTCTGTGTGGCGTCCTCGTTATACCTGCGGTCATACCAGTCTTGGTTAGCCTTACGTTGCGCCTCAACATTCTTCTTCATGCGCTTCATCGCCTTGCTCGCGCTGATGCCACCGAAGATGCTTCCTGCGGCTCCTACCGCTGCTCCTATCAGTCCCATAATCGTTTGTATTTCAAAAGTTATAATTCGTGCGCTAAATTAATAAGGTATCTTTGCCCACGACTTTTAACTTTTGTATCACAAGGCCGTGGACGCTCCACCAACGCCCACGCCACAACATGATAAGGAGAACAGAACATGAAAGGTATGAAAACAGGAGGGCGCAAGAAAGGCACGCCCAACAAGGAGAACCCTCTGAAAGGGTTTATCCGCGCACATTCATTGAGTTACTTCGAGCCTAAGAACGTCAAGTTCAACGGAAAAGCCACAATCATGTCCGACTTTGAACTTGACATGGCGGAACTCGCCCCGGACGACCGCGTCAATGCCGAGCTGCGCTTGCTGGAGTTCCACACACCGAAGATGAAAGCCGTTGATGTGGATATGTCTGCCAAAATCAACGTGCGCACCATCGAGGACAAACTTTCCGCCCTCTGTGGCGAGGACGCTGACGAAGATGATGACGAGGACGACTGACCCCTCACCACACCTCACCGTCTATCGCATCTACTTTTAGACCCGACAATTCGCAATTTTCACTCATAGTTTTAGCGACCCGTCCGCGATGGATAGGCCGCTATTTTTTATCCCTACACTTACGTTTTTCAAAAACCCAAGCATAACCCAACAAAAAGGGTAGCCTTTTTGTTTTCAAAACCCAAACGAAAGACAAACAAAAGGGTAGCCTTTCTAAAAATAAAAGGGTAGCGTTATGAAAAAGAGCATAAAAAGTAACCATTTTATGTGCTTGATTTTCTTGAACTTTTTAGAAAACTCGTTGAAAAAGTGGTGCGTTTGCGTGTTGCAAACGTAGATAAAACTTCAAAAATAGGTTTTTGCGATTATCGTTGAAACACAAGTACTTGCAGCCAATAAAAAACGGTAGGGTTTTAATTTCAAAAAGGGTAGACTTTTCAAAAACATAGAAAACTCAAAAGGCTACCGTTCGTTTCTCGCGCACGCGCGTAGATATAAACGATAGTTTATATAAGATATAGGAATAAGGAATATATATATTATACTCCTAACGTCGTATAATATAAGACGACGACAACGACAAAAACGACTTCGGATTTTGATTTTCTTTTTTTTGTTTGAAGAAAAGTAGTGAAGAAAAGTTGGGGCGAAAAGAAAGCCCGACCTTGCGGAGTTGCAAAGCCGGGCGTGTCGCAAAAGATAAAGGGTAGTTGAAGTTCTTGTTTGATACCTTTGCCGTGAACTCAAAAACGCATCATGATGAAAACAAATTACGAAAACATTGCCATGCTTTTGCAGAATGGCACGTCTGTGAAGATTTATGCGGACAATTTCTCCGTTTCAAACATTAGACTGCTGGCACAAACTGCTGTCAAGCATGGAGCGGTATTGCATCTTGTTGTCAATCCCGACAACATTCTTGCAGACAACCTCAAGCTCATTTCGCAGGATGGACGCAAAAACATCTTTGTTGAGTTTGTCTAAAACCCTTTGCCTTTAGTCCTCTCGTACACCGCCTCTCTGTCGGTGTCCACGTTCTTGATGCGGAACTGCACGGCACACCTGTCCGGGATAGTGTCGGGCAGTTTCGCTGCAAGCCGGGCTATAACCTCGTCAATGTTACTGAAACCAATGTCGCTTACTTCGGCCAGTACCTCGCCACGGTAGTACGCCCTTGCATAAATCATGTACTTTGGCGCAATGCGGAACATCGTGTCCTTGCGTTCTTCCACATCGTGCGCCAAGCCCTGCTTGCTCTTTGCCGTGCTGAAGAAGATGAAGTCAATCACTTTTGCGTTCAGTTCCCATGCAGGGGAGAAGTCCAGCTTGATGTAGCCGCGCGTGATGGTGCGTCCGTGCGAGTGGTTCATGGCAAAAGCCACCTCGTCAATGGTCGCTCCGCAGTCGTTCTGCGCCACCGTTCCCCAAGTGTGGCGGAATGTGTACGCCCTGTATTGTTTTTCCTTGGGGATGCCCAGACTCCTGCAAATCTGCTTGATGCCGTTGTTCACACCTGCACAGAACGAGTCGCTGTCGCAAAAACGCTTGTGGAAACGGAACAGATAAGGGTCGTTAGGCTCTGCTAAGTATTTCTCCATCAGCGGCTGTATCACAGGCTCAACCCTCATTTCGATGTACGCATCATCGGTGCGCGTCTTTTTCGTCTTGGCTCTGTTGTAGCACAAGCAGCTGTTTCGGTAGTTCTCTTTCTTCATCTCGAAGAGGTCAACCGTGTTGATACCTGCAAGGCAAAGTATCATCTTCGACACGTCACGCCCAATCTCGGGCAATGGATCAATCATTTTCGTCTCGGGCAATGGGGCAGCGAAGAACACGCGGCACTCCTCCGGGCTGATGGCAATCTTTGCCGTGCGGTCAGCCTGTGGTATCTTCACCTTGCCCCAAGGGTTCGTCTTGATGCGGATAACTCCGTTGTCGTAGTCGTTGTATTCCGCCACGGCAGCACGGAACACCTGCCTCATGCATACCGGGTACATCTCCTTTGCCCTGTGCGTCTGTTCCAACGACTGCACCCACAGGTTCACGAAAGTGGAGGTGAGCTGCCCGAACATCACCCTCGTTGTCCCTGCAAACCGCTCCATGTGCTGGAGTGCCAGCTTGTAGTTCTTCGCGTTCCTCAACTGTCCGTTGTCAATCATGCGGTTTATGTGCAGGTGCGCATAGTCCGAAAAGCACAAGTCCTCGTCCTCCTTGGTCACATACTCGATTATCTGCTTGACCGTCCACTTTGAACTATCCACACGGTTGAGCAGTTCTGTGAAACGGAGTATGCGCCTCATGCAATACTCGTTCACGAAAGGGTCGGTGATGTCATTGTTCTTGTCGAGATAGTCTTTCGTAACAACCTTGTCGGTCTTGATGTATCCGGGCTTGCGGTTCTGCATCACCCGAATGTACACTTGGAAGAAACCGTCTTTGCGCGGTCTCCTGATTACTGGTTTAAACATTGCCATTGTCTCTGTATTTTTTTGTTATTCAAAAATCATGTGTAAGCATTGGTAAGCGCATCATGCCGATTTGGTGTAAGTTTTGGTAAGCAAACCCTGCACATTCTGCACGATAATCATGCAGAATGTGCAGACCCCCTAAAAACAACTTAGGCGGCAAGCCTCTTTATTATCAGAGACTTACCGCCTAACTCGTTAGTTACGAGGGCTTATCTTATTATTCCTCAACAGCAGCCTGCGCAGCTGCTAAACGTGCAATAGGCACACGGAATGGTGAGCAACTAACGTAGTTAAGACCTACCTTGTGGCAGAACTTAACTGATGAAGGTTCACCACCATGCTCGCCACAAATACCGCACTTGAGTTCGGGACGAACGGTGCGACCCTTGTTTACTGCCATTTCTACCAACTGACCTACACCATTCTGGTCGAGAACCTGGAAGGGGTCAACAGAGAGAATCTTCTTCTCGAGGTAAACAGGCAAGAAGCTTGCGATATCGTCACGTGAGTAACCGAAGGTCATCTGAGTAAGGTCGTTAGTACCGAAGCTGAAGTATTCAGCACGTGATGCAATCTTGTCGGCTGTAAGAGCTGCACGAGGAATTTCAATCATTGTACCAACCTTGAAGGGGATTTCGAGACCTTCTTCCTTGAAGAGAGCAGCTGCTTCGTCGCGAATAACCTTCTCCTGTGCTTCGAACTCATAGAGAATACCTGTGAGAGGTACCATGATTTCAGGATGAGGATCGAGACCTTCGCGCTTCAAATCGATTGCTGCTGAAAGGATGGCACGTGTCTGCATTTGTGTAATTTCGGGATATGTATTACCCAAACGGCAACCACGGTGACCAAGCATCGGGTTATGTTCGCAGAGGCTCTCTACACGCTGACGGATGTATTCAACTGTAACACCCATAGCTTTTGCCATTTCTTCCTGACCCTTAGGATCGTGGGGAACGAATTCGTGGAGAGGAGGATCGAGCAAACGTACGTTTACGGGATAACCGTCCATAGCACGGAAGATTCCCTTGAAGTCTTCCTTCTGATAGGGAAGGAGTTTTGCAAGTGCCTTCTTACGACCTTCTACGTCCTCGGCAAGAATCATCTCGCGCATGGCGATGATCTTTTCGTTGTCGAAGAACATGTGTTCTGTACGGCAAAGACCGATACCTACAGCACCAAACTTGCGAGCGACTTCTGCATCGTGCGGAGTATCAGCATTGGTGCGAACTTGCAAACGAGTGTACTTAGCACAGAGATCCATCAAGGCAGCAAAGTCGCCAGAGAGTTCGGCAGCTTGTGTCTTGATCTCGCCTTTGTAAACGCGTCCGTTGGTACCATTGAGTGAGATGTAGTCACCTTCGTGAAGCACAGTGCCGTCAATTTCAACAGTACGGTTTTTGTAGTCTACGTTAATGGCACCAGCACCGCTGACACAGCACTTACCCATACCACGAGCTACAACGGCAGCGTGTGAAGTCATACCACCACGTGCAGTGAGGATACCTTCAGCAACAGCCATACCTGCGAGGTCTTCGGGTGAAGTTTCGATACGAACCATCACAACCTTGTGACCATCTTCGTGCCATTTTGCTGCATCGTCAGCAAAGAATACAATCTGACCACAGGCAGCACCCGGACTTGCGGGAAGACCACGAGTGAGTTCCTTAGCCTTGCCCAATGCATCCTTTGAGAATACGGGGTGAAGGAGTTCATCAAGTTTTTGAGGTTCGCAACGTTCGATGGCAGTCTTTTCGTCGATCATGCCTTGACGGAGGAGATCCATTGCAATCTTAACCATGGCAGCACCTGTGCGCTTACCATTACGAGTTTGGAGGAACCAGAGCTTGCCTTCCTGTACGGTGAACTCCATATCCTGCATGTCGTGATAGTGCTCTTCGAGCTTAGTCTGGATAGCATCGAGTTGACGATAGATTTCAGGCATAGCTTCTTCCATAGAAGGATATTCAGCCTTGCGCTGTTCTTCGCTAATACCTTGCAACTCAGCCCAACGACGTGAGCCTTCGAGTGTAATCTGCTGCGGAGTACGGATACCAGCAACAACGTCTTCACCCTGTGCATTTACCAACCATTCACCATTGAAGAGGTCTTCGCCTGTAGCAGCGTCACGGCTGAAGCATACACCTGTAGCTGAAGTAGAACCCATGTTACCGAATACCATAGCCATAACTGTTACGGCAGTACCCCACTCTGCGGGAATACCTTCCATCTTACGATAGAGGATGGCACGTTCGTTCATCCATGAATCGAACACAGCACAGATGGCACCCCAAAGTTGTTCCATAGGATCGGTGGGGAATTCCTTCTTTGTTTGCTCTACGATAGCCTTCTTGAAGCGAACTACGAGTTCCTTGAGATCTTCAACCTCGAGTTCGTTGTCGAGCTTAACGCCCTTAGCTTTCTTAACCTCGTCGATAATTGCTTCGAAAGGATCAACATCTTCCTTGTTTACAGGCTTCATGCCGAGCACTACGTCACCATACATCTGTACGAAACGACGATAAGCATCGTAAGCAAAACGAGGATTGCCTGTCTTGCGAGCCAAACCTTCAACAACCTCGTCATTCAAACCGAGGTTGAGGATGGTGTCCATCATACCCGGCATTGAAGCGCGAGCACCTGAACGTACTGAAAGCAAGAGTGGGTTTTCAACGTCACCGAATTTACTATTCATCAACTCTTCAGTCTGATGCAGGCTCTTTTCAACGTCTTCCTTAAGCAAGGCAACTACTTGGTCTTTTCCAATTTCGTAGTATTCATTGCACACATCGGTGGTGATGGTAAAGCCCGGGGGTACGGGTACACCGATAAGGTTCATCTCTGCAAGGTTTGCGCCCTTGCCACCCAATTCATTGCGCATATCTGCGCGTCCCTCTGCCTTTCCGTTACCGAAAGTGTAGACTCTTTTGATGTTATTCATGTATTTTTCTAAATTGAATTATCATCAGTTAATAATGTTTTCTATAGTCGGATATTGGTTACAACACCAAATACTTGCGCAAATATATAATTTTGGAATAATATACGCAAGGATTATCCCAACAAAATATATGTCGACTTTAAAAAAAAGCGGTTTTTGTGTTAAGAATATTTGATTTTATACTTCAAACTATGTTTTATAGCATAAAACGTAATTTCACGATTTTCTGAACTTACAAATAAATTGACAACACAAAGATTACAAAAAAATAACACAACAAACAACACAATACAATAAATAAGGATTACCCTCTACTTTTATTATATATAGTGTTGTTTATTGTGTTAAGTAGGTTCTAACCATTATTAGAACGACTTCACGATCCTATAAATTAACCACGAAAGTCCTTTGCCAAGCCGCCCTCAGAGGTTTCGCGATAAAGCGAAGGTAAATCGTGTCCGGTTTCTTTCATTACCTCTACGGTTTTATCATAGATGATGCGATGAGCTCCATCTGAAAGATTGGCATATATATTAGCATCGAGTGCACGAGCTGCTGCATGGGCATTACGCTCAATACAAGGTATTTGCACCAAGCCACATACAGGGTCGCATGTCATTCCTAAGTGATGTTCCAATCCCATTTCGGCTGCATACTCAATGGTTGCTAAAGAACCGCCAAACAAATAGTTAGAAGCTGCAGCTGCCATGGCACATGCTACACCTACTTCTGCTTGACATCCAGCCTCTGCACCTGAGATAGAAGCACGACTCTTAGCGATGTTACCTACAATACCTGCTGTGGCAAGTGCATGCAATATACGCGTTTCTTGGAATTTACGAGTTTTGCTAAGATGATAAAGCACTGCAGGTACTACCCCACTTGCCCCACAAGTAGGTGCTGTAACTATGGTTCCGCCCGAAGCATTCTCCTCGCTCACAGCCAAAGCATAAGCAAAGACAAAGGCACGCGACTGAAGATTAGTGGGATAGCCCATGGCACGAATGTAATAGTCGGGAGCCTTACGACGAAGTTTTAATGCACCTGGCAACACTCCCTCGTGTTCAATGCCACGCTCAACAGCCTCGCACATGGTGTGCCATACTTTTTCAAGATAATCCCATATTTCAGTTCCCTCGCAGTGTTGCACATATTCCCAATATGACACGCCACGCTCTTGACACCATTGCTGAATGTCTGACAAGTGGTCGAGGTCATATACATCGGGCGTATCAGCTTGCACTTGACCCTCTTCCACTAATGCGCCACCACCTACACTATAAACGGTCCAAGCGTCTTGAAAGTCGCTATTATTTTTGCGAACTTCAAACTTCATACCATTAGGATGGAAGGGCAACACGATTTCAGGACACCAAATAAGTTCCGTACGATTTTCGCCCAACACCTGAAGTATGGCATAATCTGTTAAGTGTCCCTTGCCTGTAGCTGCCAAACTGCCATAAAGTGTTACGCGAAAGCCTTGTGCATCGGGATGTTTTCTTAAATAAGTTTCGGCAGCAGTGCGCGGACCGATGGTATGCGATGATGACGGACCGATGCCTATGCGATATAATTCTTTAAGTGATTTCATTATTTTGAAAAGTTTTTTTGAGAAGAGGGATATATGGAGAAGAGAGAGTCATTTTGAAGTCGTCTAAACTTTTCTGACGAAATTTAGATTTGAACTTCATAAAAGTTTAGACGACTTCTTTATAAGCCCCCTCTTCATTTTCTTTACAATTACATTTCCTTGATAAATCCGCGACGATAAGCCACAAGCAGTTTTTCAAGATCTGCAATTTGTTCGCGCAATTCTGCACCTTTATCAGTATCGTTTACCATTGCACGATGTCCCATCATCTCAACAATTTGAGTTGTTGACTGAATGTCTGTGCCATTAAGTATAGCCTCTTCGGTTGAAGTAAAGGGAGCGTGTTGCACCAATTGGAAGCCTCGTGAGTGGTAAACCAAAGTGTAACCTGCAATGCCTGTGGTGTTGTGATAAGCCTTTGCAAATCCTCCGTCAATCACCATCAGCTTGCCATCTGCCTTGATAGGATTTTCACCATTTGAGGCACGCACGGGTACATGTCCGTTAATGATGTGACGATGCTTACCTGCTACGCCAAACGAATCCATAAGATGATCGCAAACATCTGCATTGTCGCGCAAAGTGTAATAATATCCCTTTTCCTCCTTATGCGTTGCTTTATCTTCAATAAAGTAACGTTCGAAGGTTGACATTTTCGACTTATCGAACAATGGAGAATCTGGGCCACACCACAAATACCAGAAGTAGTCTGAAGCACGTTGACGTTCTGTTACATCAACATCTTCATCGAATGCCATACGCACCAACTCCTCTACCCTATTCATTAGTTCACGTCCTGAAACAGTTTGTCCTTCTACATCAATTTTTTTGAGCGAACCATCCTGATTCATAGGAACTGAAGCATGGAACAACAAGTTTGAATTGTAAATGCCATACATGCTACCATGCAACAAAAGCTGTTGCACATGAGATTGCAAACGATCGGAAATAAGGAATGAATGTTGCAAACGATTGATAAGGTCTTCTTCCTCGGCTGTTAGCTGATAAGGATTAGCTGGATTGAGTGTTGGGAAATTTAAGTCAGTTAAAGGATACACTGTTCCATCAACGCAGCAAGTGCCTTTTTCAAAATCTATGGTTTCAAGAAGTTTTCTGTCATCCATATTCCACTCTGGATGCTGCTGATAGAGCTGACCTTCGAGTTTAAACTGAATGATAGCAATAGCCTTATGCATTTGTGCAATTAGCTTACAAGTCTTTTCGTTAGGGCGACGGTTAGGGTCTTCAATTTTAGGGAAGAACACTTCGCAAGAGTCGTCAGCATAGGTTTCCATAGCAAATGTTGCCATCGGAACCATATTGATGCCATAACCATCCTCTAACGTTTGCATATTAGCATAGCGAAACGACAAACGCAACACGCTGGCTATACAAACTTTATTACCCGCAGCAGCTCCCATCCACAAGATGTCGTGATTACCCCATTGGATGTCCCAGTTATGGTATTTGCTAAGCGTGTCCATAATAAGGTGTGCTCCAGGTCCACGGTCGAAGATATCGCCAAGAATATGGAGTTGGTCGATAGACAAGCGTTGAATAAGTTCGCAAATAGCCATTACAAAACCTGCGGCACGTCCTGTTCCAATAATGGTTTGAATAATCACGCCTACATAGGCTTGTTTATTGCGGTCGTCACTACTTTCGTGCAATAATTCCTCAATAATATAGGCAAATTCAGGTGGCAGACTTTTACGTACCTTTGAGCGCGTATATTTTGAAGAAACATTACGGCACACAGCAATAAGTTGGTTGAGCGTAGTTTGGTAATAGTCTGACAAATCTGTATCATTTTGCTTCACCAACTCCAATTTTTGTTTAGGATAATAGATTAGCGTACAGAGGTCGCGAATTTCTTTTTCGCGCAATGTATTGCCAAACAGTTCCTTTACTTTACGTTTAATATTACCCGACGCATTACGCAGTACATGCTGAAACGCTTCTGTCTCACCGTGCAAATCGGCAAGAAAGTGTTCTGTCGGTTTGGGTAAATGCAGAATAGCTTCCAAATTGATAATTTCGGTTGTCACTTGTGAGATAGTAGGAAAATCTCTTGCTAAGAGTTTTAGATATCTCATATCTGCATTTATGTTTCGGTTTGAAATTGTTGGTTTTGGCATAGTCTTAAATTTTAATGCCTCCAAAGTTAGTGCAAGGTGAGTGAAGGACAAAATGAAAATCAAAAAAATTTTCATTTTTTCTTCCGAACCGCAGCCTAACTTCGCAAAGCAAAGTAGTGCAAGGTGAGTGAAGGACAAAATGAAAATCAAAAAATTTTCATTTTTTTCTTACGAACCGAAGCCTTGGGAAACAACAAATCCCCTCGCTGCTTAAAAAATAGAAGTTTGCAGCACAAGTATATATATAGTTGTGAAACTTATTGTTCATAACATACTCATACTACACACTCATATTCTTAAGCAACGAGGGGATTCGTTGCATCCTAAGATTCATGCAAGATGCATAACTTAAGGGATAAGTTTTTAAAATACGAGATCAAGCGTCATCAATTATAGCGTGTCAACGGCATACAAGCGTTGAACATCTTGTTCGATTACTGCTGGCACAAAACCATGTATACTTTTGCCCTCACGCACCAAATTACGAATATCGGTTGAACTCAAAGGAAATAAAGGAGCCTCTATCAAACTAACTCCGATTGGCAATGAAGCCTTATTAACCACACATCCCTCGCGCGGATAAACTAACAAACGATAATTTGCCAAAATATCGTCGGGATGCGCCCAACGGTTAAACAAGAGCCAATTATCAGCACCTATCAATAGTAAGAACTCCACATCAGGATAAGCTGCTGAAAGAGCTTGTAACGTGTTCCACGTATAAGAAGGACGTGGTAGATGAAACTCAAAATCACTCACTTCTACTCCATGCTCATGCTCTAAAGCCTTACGCACTAAGTTCAATCGTTGTTGTTCAGACAAAAGTCCCATTTGTTGTTTGAGTGGATTTTGCGGTGACACTAACAACCAAACTTCATCAGCTAAATGTTGCTGTACTACCGAACGAGCCAAAGCAATGTGCCCAACGTGAACAGGATTAAACGATCCACCAAAGATAGCTATGCGTTTGCGCAATTTCATAAAAAGCGGAGTATTTGTTTACGCTTCAAGAAAATCCTTCACAATGCGCAATGCTTCTTGTTGAGCAGTAGCGAGGTCATCGTTAATAACCACCTTATCGAACTTTGAAGCAAACGACAATTCAAATTCAGCACGAGCAATGCGATCGGCAATTACTTCTGCACTATCTGTGCCACGACCTTCAAGACGCTGACGAAGTGCATCGATTGAAGGAGGCTGAACAAAAAGGCTTAATGCACGATCTGCATAATGCTTCTTAATATTTTGACCACCTAACACATCTACATCGCACACCACATTCTCGCCCTTGGCTAATTGCGCATCAATTTGTGAACGGAGTGTACCATAGAAGCGATCTTTATAAACCTCCTCATATTCAAGGAACTCACCATTGGCAATACGCTCGCGAAACTCCTCGGGTGTAAGAAAGAAATATTCCACACCATTTTGTTCTGTTCCACGCGGAGGACGACTTGTTGCTGAAATTGAAAAGTGCAAATTGAGTTGCTGCTGCATCAAATAATTGATAATGGTACTTTTACCACTTCCGCTTGGAGCTGAAAATATAATTACCTTAGCCATAATTGTTTTTCTAAATACAAAAAAGTAAGAACGAGTCTATAATCGTAGGTATTCAATGTTATTACATCACGTTCAACACCTGTTCTTTGATTTGTTCGAGTTCATCCTTCATCTTCACCACAATGTTTTGCATTTCGGCTTGATTACTCTTTGAGCCCGTTGTGTTAATTTCGCGACCCATTTCTTGAGAGATGAATCCTAACTTTTTACCTTGTCCATGTCCGTTATCCATTGTTTCACGAAAATAGCGTAAGTGATTAGCCAAGCGCTGCTTTTCCTCGCTAATATCAAGTTTTTCGATGTAATAGATAAGTTCTTGTTCAAGACGATTCTTATCATAATCCACACCTTTAAGTTCAGATAAACGATCGAAGAGACGTTGACGAATCTTTTCTACACGCCCTTTTTCATAGGGTTCGATTTCGTGAAGATAACGCTCTATGTTATCAAGTTTCTCGCTAAACTTTTTATAAAGTGCTGCACCCTCTTGCTTGCGGAAATCAACAAGGTGAGCAACGGCTTGCTGAATAGCATCCAGCACAACAGCCCATTCCTCGTCAGTGAGTTCTTCTACAGCGTTGGTTTGTGTAGCATCGGGCAAACGAAGCACAACATCCCACACATTCTGTGGCATAGCAAGCGACTGAGCATTGCAAATATCTTGAATTTGCGCTACATAGTTCTTTACAGCCTCAGGGTTAATGGTAGCTGCAACCGAAGTCTCATCCTTTTCTACCCAAAGCGTAAAATCAACCTTACCGCGTTCGATTGCTTTAGCAAGAAGTTGACGCACCTCCATTTCCTTTTCACGATAAAGAGGAGCAACACGCGCATTCAAATCGAGAGCCTTACTATTGAGACTCTTTACCTCTACATGTATTTTTTTGCCGTTAAAAACAGCGTCGGACTTTCCATAGCCCGTCATTGATTGTATCATAATCTTGATGAGTTACTCTACTTATATTATTTGCTCAAAAAATTGGATTAAGCTCATAAAAAGCTTGTAGCCATAATTTGTTTTGCAAAGATACTGCAAGGCGAGCGCAATACAAAACGAAAGTCATAAAACTTTCGTTTTTATTGCCGAGCCGCAGCTTATCTTGGCGAAGCAAAGATGATAATGCAAGGCGAGCGCAATACAAAATGAAAAAAGCAAAGACTTTTATTTTTATTGACGAATTGCTTATTTTGAAAAGTTTTGGCATTTTCATACCTATATATATAGGCTTTTTTGTATCTTTGCATAAGATTGGCAGCACCTCAGCAATTCAAGTAGACTTGATTGCATTCGGTTTGCACAATCTTTACAAAAACTTGTTTTTTGAATAAGAAAGAACAAAACAGAAAAAAACTCATAAAAACTAGATATCAAAAATGAACGCATTTGTATTTCCCGGTCAGGGAGCACAGTTTGTAGGTATGGGCAAGGACCTGTACGAGAAGCACCCCATTGCTAAGCAGTTTTTTGAAAAAGCCAACGAAATTCTTGGTTTCCGTATCACTGACGTTATGTTTAATGGTACCGACGAAGAACTGAAGCAAACTAAGGTTACGCAACCCGCCATGTTCTTGCACAGCGTAGTAAGCGCACTTTGCTTGGGCAGCGACTTTCAACCCGCTATGGTAGCAGGTCACTCTTTGGGCGAACTCTCAGCACTTACTGCAGCTCGTTGCTTGAGCTTTGAAGATGGCTTAAAGTTGGTTGCTGCTCGTGCCAAAGCTATGCAAGAGGCTTGCGAAGCTCAGCCCGGAACAATGGCTGCAATCATCGCCCTTGCAGACGACAAGGTAGAGGAAGTTTGCGCTGAAGTAAGCAAAGAGACTGGCAAGGTTGTTGTTCCCGCTAACTACAACTGCCCGGGACAGCTCGTTATCTCAGGTGAAACCGAAGCTATTGAAGTAGCTTGCCAACGCCTTAAGGAAGCTGGCGCAAAGCGTGCATTGGTATTGCCCGTGGGTGGTGCATTCCACTCTCCCCTTATGCAACCCGCAAAAGAAGAACTCGAAGCAGCTATCGCTACTACTGAGTTCCACAAGCCCATTTGCCCCGTTTATCAGAACGTAGATGGTATGCCTCACACCAACCCCGAAGAAATTAAAGCTAACCTCATTGCTCAACTCACAGCTTCTGTGCTTTGGACTAAGGAGGTAAACAACATGGTTGCTGATGGTGCTACCGACTTCACTGAATGTGGTCCTGGCAAAACCTTACAGGGCATGATTGCTAAGATTTGCAAGGGTAACGCTGATGTAAAGGCTCATGGTGTAAACGACTAAGTTTCTTTTCAACAAGAAATTCAACCTATCTAAAAGGTTAAGGTTTTAGGTTATAAAGTTAGATTAAGCTTTGCAATAACTTTATCATCTAAAACCTTATTTTTTTAAAATCGCCCTAAAACTTATACATACCTCCGAACTTAAAACTAATATCACAAAGCTTAAGCATATGAAACCACTGATATACCAAATTTTTACTCGCCTTTATGGCAACAAAAAGAACGCCAACATTCCCGCTGGCAGCATTGAAGAGAATGGTTGTGCCAAGATGAATGACATCACTGCCAAACAACTCGAACGCATTGCCTCAATGGGCTTTACACACGTATGGTTTACAGGACTCATTGAGCATGCCACACAAACCGACTATTCAGCCAACGGAATTAAAGCTGACCATCCTGCAGTTGTAAAAGGTCGTGCGGGTTCTCCTTATGCCATCAAAGATTATTATGACATCGACCCCGACCTTGCTGTCAATGTTAAGCAGAGAATGAAAGAGTTTAACGCCCTACTTAAGCGCACACACCAAGCAGGACTCAAACTTGTTATTGACTTTGTACCCAACCACGTAGCTCGCCAATATAACAGCGATGCACATCCCAAAGGCGTAAAGGACTTAGGCGAAGACGATGACACTACCAAAGCCTTCGCCCCCAACAATAACTTCTACTATCTTGAAGGACAAACACTGCACACCAACTTCGACACAGAACGTCGCGCCAAACAGCCTTATAGCGAATATCCAGCCAAAGCTACTGGTAACGACTGCTTCAACGCATGGCCCAGCCGTAACGATTGGTACGAAACGGTTAAACTGAACTATGGTATCGACATTATGAATGGTCGTCAGCCTCACTTCTCTCCCACTCCATCCACATGGTTGAAGATGACCGACATCCTGTTGTTTTGGTGCAAAAAAGGCGTAGATGCCTTCCGATGCGACATGGCAGAGATGGTACCCGCCGAATTTTGGGAATATGCCATTAGCAAGGTTCGCAGCAAATATCCTCACGTACAATTTATTGCTGAGGTATACAACCCCAACGAATACCGCCACTACATTGCCAGCGGTTTCGACTACCTTTATGACAAAGTTGGACTCTACGACACCTTACGTGCTATTGTTACCGAAGGACGCTCTGCATCGTGCATCACTGGCTGCTGGCAAGCTGTTGACGACATTCGTCAACACATGCTCAACTTCCTCGAAAATCACGACGAACAACGCATTGCTTCTGCCTACTTTGCAGGCGATGCCCGCAAAGCTCTTCCAGCATTGGCTGTTAGTTGCTTGATGGGAAGTAATCCTTTTATGGTATATGCTGGACAAGAAATTGGCGAACCCGGCATGGATGCCGAAGGATTTAGCGGTAGCGATGGACGTACCACGATTTTCGACTACTGGAATCCTCAATCGCTACAAAAGCTTACCGCTGACAATATAGAAGCCAAACTTAACGCTGACGAAACAAGCCTTTATAACTATTACAAAAAGATTATTAGCCTTGCACGCAACCAGCCTGCATTAAACGATGGTGTATTCTACGATTTGCAATACGCAAACTACGCACGCGACTACGGATACGACTGCGATCGTCAATACGCCTTTATACGTAAAGCCGAAAACGGACAAACCTTGCTCATTTGCGCAAACTTTGGTCCTAACGCGGTTCATGCTGGTGTAAAAATTCCTGCTCACGCTTTCGACTTCTTAAAATTGCGTAGCGGACTCATTTCTGCTTCCGACTTAATTTCTGGAAATTTGCAAACACTTGAGCTTAAAGCAGACACTCCGTGCTATGTAGAAATCCCTGCTTATGGTGCTGTCGTTATGCAAATTGCACTTGGCAAATAAATAGCTTAACAAAGAAAAATGAGTTTTTTCTCACTTTTTTGAAAAAAAATCGCAGAATAATTTGGTGGTTACAACAAAATGCTCTACCTTTGCACACGCAAACAAGAAATAAGAACAATGGTTACTAAAAACCAAATTCTTAGTTATCTTGAGGACGCGGAGTGGAGCAGTTGGTAGCTCGCCAGGCTCATAACCTGGAGGTCGTTCGTTCGAGTCGAGCCTCCGCAACTACAAAAGGTTTGAAACAAAATTGTTTCAAACCTTTTTTGTTATACTACCCTTTTTACCCCTACCAATACACTAAAAAACAAAAATCGGGTCAGCGGATATTCCCGGTTGGTATGATGGGAAAAG